>ERZ857982.541-NODE-541-length-52288-cov-15.007620_pt1 | contig 52288 bp, 51 predicted proteins | sample MGYA00519955_ERZ857982 | MGnify/ENA primary metagenome ERZ857982 (study PRJEB31778, sample SAMEA3449416) | human gut metagenome | biome: human gut; feature: human-associated habitat; material: faeces | place: United Kingdom | collected 2010/2012 ... | reverse complement strand
TTATATTTCATAAAAAACACCCCAAAAGTGTCCAACTTTTGGGGTGCAGTACATTCGCCGTCCTCTTTTTTTGTTTTCTCAATCAGACGCTTTCGGGCAAGTAAAATCCCTGCATTGATTTTCTCCTGCATTTGTTTTATTTCAATCTCGCTCATAGTCTGCAATTGTTTTGTAGGATAACGTATCTTCTATTTTGATTGTTGTGTTTTTCGCTCCCGAAGCGATGATTTTAATTTCTGCATCTGCCGAACTATTGTCGTATATCGTCCAGAAATTACAAATCGGCGTATAAAGTGTTACAAGATTCCTAATCCCGTTCGCATAACGACGGCGAATGACATCCGACGGGATATTATGGCCGCCCTCGCTTACGCGTGTTGCAACACGCTCGATAGCTTGTTCAGGAGTCGGCAGCCAAAAATAAAGTAGGGTTACAAAGTAGCCTTTCGCGTGTGCCCGTTCGATAAATTTCACATAGGAACGGAGTTGCCAACGTCGTTTCAAATGCAAAATCCGCGCCCTCGGCAAGTAAGTCATCCATACGTTGCAACATCAGTCGCCCTGCTTCGATTGCCACACTTTCGGGATTGAACGGCGACAGCCCTTTTGCAATTTCATCGGCATTGACGAACTCTTTGCAACCAATACGGTGTAGGATGCAGTCGTTTTTCCGGCACCGTTACAACCCGCTATGATATAAAGTTTCGGCATATCGTATGAGCAAAGATAGATAATTTATATAAATTGTTCCAAATATTTCTCCTTAAACCCAGCCAGCGGGAATTTAAAATCTCTTTGCTTCCCCTCTGTTGTCGTATAGTTGATAATAACCGTATCGCTTTTTATATGCAATTCGAATAGGTTTATCTTATCGTATCCCCATTCAAGGATATTCGGCATAAGGAGCAATATCTCTGCGTTGGATTCAGTCAATGTACATTGCATCTGTACTGTTATTTGCCCTTTGCGCTGAAAAGTTGTATATCTCTATCTGTATCGTCAGGCATGTATACATAAATCGCGGGCGCAAATTCATCGGGTTTGCGTGATATAGCCAAGCACATCCCGTAAAAGTTATCATCGGCAACGATTTTTCAAATCATCATGCGCTGTTCATCGCTGCTCTGCCGTCATTCTGTTTTTGGTATTCTGTTCATTTTAGCTAAAATTTATGTTGTTATGCTGTTGTTAGTGTTGCCCTCTTTACGCAGGAACAGTTCAAAGTCGTGAAGATATGCAAGGTCTATTTCGTCAAATCAGATATTCAGCGACCGAAATTGCGACAAACGGGATAACAACGAGCGGTGTTTGGAGGCCGAGCCGTATTTGCCGAGTGTTTCCAGCCGTTCGATGGTCTGTTTCAGATATTCACCGACCGTGCAGTTTATTTTCCGCCCGTTGGTTTCCAAAAGATTGTCGAGAGTAACCTCTACCTCTAATGCTTCCAAGCGTTTGATTTTGCGGCGGAGTTCGTCGATTTTGGTGTCGATGCGGAGTTGTAACGCCTGCAATTCGGGAGTTTGACCCTTAACACGTTGATTTTCAAAATCCCATTCATTAATGTTGAGTGTTACACCCGTGCTGATGTGTTTAAGTTTTCGGTTTTGTGTTAAACGCAGGTGAACGGGCGCGGCGTTTTGATTGTTCAGTCTGTCTTTGCGAAAGACGGCGTTAATGCTGATATTCATTTGTTTGCATTGTTGCGCAAACAAGTTTAACCGACTGATTTAGTGTTAAACATTTCCCCGAAAACGCTCTCTTTTCCGCCCGAAAATGCCCGACGACAGGGCAGGAACACAAAAACAAAAAGACTGATAATCATTGATTATCAGTCTTTTGCTTTGTACCCCCTCAGGGGCTCGAACCCTGGACCCCAACATTAAGAGTGTCGTGCTCTACCAACTGAGCTAAAGAGGCATCAATCGTTATATCAGGTAGTTACGAATGATAGTGCGATTGATTTTCCCTTTAATGTGTACCCTATGGAGAGCCTTTTGCCAACTGCGAGTGAATAACATAGAATTGTAATTTGTTAATTGTCATTTAATTAAGAGCATGGCTCTACATTGTTCAATGTGTTTTACCCTTGTGGTTTGTCATAATTGATTCGTTTTTAGTTATTTGTGATGATTTTTAGATGTTCATAGACCCCGACATCTGTTTGAAAAAGAAAAAGGACAAACCTTGCAAAACTGCAAAGTCTGTCCTCGTAACTCGTGGAGAAAAACGCGCGGGAAAATTTTCCCCTGCTCTCTCCTTTTAAGAGAGTGTATGTTGCTTTGTTATTAGTTGAAAAAGTAAGGACAAACATTGTCAAACGGTCTAATTATAGACCCCTTGTCAAAGTCTGTCCTCTTATCTTTTATATAAACTGCTCTAAATATTTCTCGTTGAATCCAGTCAGCGGGAATTTGAATACATTCTGTTTGCCCTCCTTTGTCGTATAGTCGAATATGACCGTATCACTCTTTATATGGGCTTCAAAGAGATTGAGCATACAATTGGACTTGGGAATATCTACCATGTTGGGCAATACAATGGCGAAACAACCCTCCTCTACGGCTTTTGGATTTAGCAGATAGGAGAATCCTGCCATATAACGACCTCGTTTCTGAAAACAGATGGTCATATCTTTCGCAGGGTCGATGTCGAGTTCAAAGATATAGTGAAATTCTCGTGGTGTGGGGTCATCAGTTCTACGTCCTACGAACAGACAGACGCCGTAAATATTATCATAAGATACCCCTTTGGAGATATACGATATTTGAACATCGTCGATAGTCTCTGTGCCCGTTTTTCAATTAATGCTTGGTGTTTTTCTTTTCATTTTAGCTAAAATTTATATTGTTATTAAATGTTTGATTATGATGTAAATATACAAAAAATTTATGAAATATGCAAGTAATATAAAAAGGACAAACTTGGGCAGAACGGTATAATATAGACCGTCTGCACAAGTCTGTCCCTAATTATGCGAATACTTTACTTTACCCTTTTATAGGTGTTTGTTTCAACATATTCTGCATCTAAATTATTCTCATATAAAACGAGTTTTGCAGAGGATAGTTCTTTAATTTCAAAGGTCTGTGTATCGCCCGATGCAGTTATTGTTAACGTCTTTCCCGAAATAGAGTAGGTAATAGGGGTTGATTCTTCGGGAGTGGTGGAATTGGTATATGTTGCATAATACGTTCCCTTGCCATCTTCATTGAAAATGTACCCTGTGTAGTAACCATCGTCGGGAAATGTCTTGTCGAAATCATACTGTTCTCCTGCCTCAATTACGTAACCGACAGAATGGGTTAATTGCCATTCTCCGACAATGGACGCTTCATCCTTATCATCGGAACAAGCCGAGAAAGAAACAGCCACAAACATAGCGGCCACAATAAGAAACAACTTTTTCATAGTTGCAATAAGTTTAGGTTGTCGCTCTTGCACCTATGCGACGATTAATTTTTGGATTTAATGAAACAGAAAGCGTGGTGCCGAAAACTTATTTAGTCAAACAGGTCGTAGGAAACCCAAGGTATAAATAAGCAACAGCCCCACGCCTATATCCACAAATGGATATGACGCGAGAAGATGTCTGCCGTTCTCTACCTTGTCCGAATTTCCTACATTTATAAAGTAAGATTCGGAAATGAAAACAAGAACCAATCAAATGAAGATAAAGCACTGTTATATCAGCATATTATAACGGATATTGCATTTTCACTTGTTAGCATCCTTTGCAGTTATTAGGTTCTTTTTCGGCGTATTTTTGTTTCTTATTTGTTCCTTTATTCGGATTATTCTTTCTACCTTTGCGGCAGAAATAACGAGTAAAAAGAGAAATTATGCCCCGAATAAAGAAACCCGCGAAAGTCAAGGAGCCGATCCGTCTTCGGATGAAAGAATTGGCCGACGGCAGCAAAAGTTTGTATCTCGACATATACCGCAACGGCAAGCGGTCGTATGAATATCTCAAGATGTACATCATCCCCGAAACGGACGATAATGCCCGCAAACGGAATGCAGCGACCATGACGGCGGCCAATACGATCAAGTCTCGGCGCATCATCGAACTGACCAACGGCGAAGCAGGAATCAAGCGTGCCGACAATCAGGAAACAGTTTCATTGCTGGATTGGATGAATACTTACATGGAGAACCAGCAGAAACGAGGCAAAAAGGACGGACACCAAATCAAGGTAGCCATCCAAATACTGAAAGACTATGCAGGCGAACGGGTAACGATGGGGCAGGTGGACAAAACCTTTTGTCAGGGATATATCGACTACCTTCTGACGGAATATCGTCCGCAAGGAAAACCCGTCTCGAAATTCACGGCACAGAACTATTACCGGGTGCTGAACGGAGCATTGAACGCTGCTGTCCGTGCCGACGTGATCAAACTGAATCCCTTTACGAAAATTGGCAATTCGGACAAGATACACCGTCCCGAAAGCAAAAGGGAGTATATGACTATCGAGGAGCTTCGGGCATTGATCGCCACCCCGATGAAGAACGAGGCGGTAAAACAGGCTTATCTGTTCTCCTGCTTCTGCGGACTGCGGATAAGCGATATAATCGGCTTGAAATGGGGCAACGTCTATGCGGATAATGGACAGTATCGGTTGGAGGTCGTGATGCAGAAGACCAAAGAGCCGATTTACCTCCCGCTTTCGCCCGAAGCGTTACGGTGGATGCCCGAGCGGGGCGAGAAGATGGCGGAGGATGCAGTGTTCGACCTGCCCTCTACAACGCATATCAACATCCTGCTCAAGCCATGGGCGAAAGCGGCGGGAATCGACAAGCGGTTTTCGTTCCACACGGCGAGGCATACGTTCGCCACGATGATGCTGACTCTCGGTGCAGATTTATACACGACTTCGAAATTGCTCGGGCATACGGACGTGAAGATGACGCAGGTTTACGCCAAAATCATCAACCGCAAGAAAGACGAAGCGGTGAATCTGGTGAACGGATTGTTCGATTGATTCGGAATCGAGAGCGGTTCGGAAAACGGTTTACTTTACTACGGGGGCGTATAGGAGAAAAAGAAAATAAACCTTTTTTGCGAGCTGAATATATAGCCCTAAATATAGCCGGCTATTAGTCGGTTCAAAATCGCGCTGTGAACTTTTTTCTGTTCCCTTTTCTCGTTCAAATTTTCGTCGTATGATGAATGATTGTTGTTCCGGCTGCGAATATATCCTTTGTTCATTTGTTCTGCCAGATCCCGACAGCCTAATATCGGACAATTACACCGCCTCTGCTTGCAGATTGAATGGCAGCACTCCCGACAACGAATGTTTGTTGGGGTATTAGGCTCCCCCGACTGTTGTCGGGCTGTACAGCAGGCAAGCTGGATCAACTTTGCAAATGGAAGATAAATGTGAATCATCACAAGCGTGTCAGTTGACATTAGCCAATCTCAAATCCGACCAGTATAAGGCGGAGAGTGGTTAATATGGAAATGGGGAAATCTCTTCAGTCGGGACGACCGAACATCCTCAATCAATTATAGTAGGGTAAATAAGAGTTTTATATTTTAAAATAATTGCTTGGCAACTGACGCTGAAACAAGCATGACGATAACTGAATTATGCGATAACTCAAATGTATTTATGTATTGTTATGACGTAGGTGGCTATTGGGGGATCAAGAATAGCCACTATAATTTTATCCTAAACACGCGGCAATTTGATGGAATATGCTATTGCAAAGTTAAAAACAGCGGAGATTGTCGGAATGGGTGCGAAACATTTAGCGCAAATTGACAAAATATGCGCAAAACATTTGGCGGATACCAACAAAAGCACTATATTTGCGCTATATATCAACGGCTATGGAGAAAGATACTATATTGTTCAAGCGTAAGATGTACGACCGATTGCTCAAATGGAAGAGGGAGCGGAACGGAGAATCCGCAATTCTCATACAAGGAGCAAGACGAATCGGAAAGTCCACACTTGCAGAAGAGTTTGCTCGAAATGAGTATGAGTCCTACATTCTCATCGACTTTGCCATTGCACCGGCAGAAGTGCAGGAGCTTTTTAATGATATATCAGACTTGAACTATATATTTCTTCGGCTGCAACTTATCTATCGGGTGCAGTTGATTGAACGCAAGTCGGTAATCATATTCGATGAGATACAAAAGGCTCCTTTGGCTCGTCAGGCTATCAAACATTTGGTTAAAGACCGTCGATACGACTATATCGAAACCGGCTCACTCATTACCGTTCACAAAAGCAGTCAGGATATCCTGCTGCCGAGCGAGGAGACGCGGGTCGATATGTTTCCGATGGACTATGAAGAATTTCGATGGGCGTTAGGCGATACCGCCACGATACCGTTGCTGCGCACGGCATTTGAAAAACGAATACCGTTAGGCGATGCCGTTCATCGTAGAATGATGCGCGATTTCCGCTTGTATATGTTGGTCGGAGGTATGCCGAAAGCAGTAGCAGAGTATATCAAGACGAACAATCTTGGAGCAGTAGATTTAGTAAAGCGGGATATTGTTTCGCTGTACGAGGAGGATTTTTGGAAGTTGGATAATACGGGCAGAGCTACGGCATTGTACGATGCAATACCTGCACAATTAAGTAAGAATGCTTCGCGGTATCAAATAGCATCGGCTATACCCGGCGAAAGAGCAGAGCGAGTTGCAGGCATCGTTAAAATGATGAATAATTTCATGTCTGCAAATGTTGCATATCATTCCAATGACCCGAATGTCGGATTGGCTCTTACGATGGATAATGAACGCTTTAAGATATATGCATCCGATACCGGAATGTTTGTAACACTGGCTTTCAAGGACAAGGACTTTACGGATAACATTATTTATGAAAAACTGCTGAACGACAAACTCAGCGCTAATTTAGGCTATGTCTATGAGAATGTTATAGCCCAGATGTTGAGGTCTGCCGGCAAGCAGTTGTTTTATCATACGATACCGACCCCGGATGGAAAGAAATACTATGAAATAGATTTCTTGATAGCAGACGAGCATAAAATATCGCCGATTGAAGTGAAGTCATCCGGCTATAAATCGCATACCTCGTTGGATGTTTTCTGTGATAAGTTCTCCGACCGCGTGCAGAACAAGTATGTTATCTACACCAAAGACCTGAAACGCGAGCAAGGAATTGACTATATCCCCGTATATATGACGATGTTTTTGTGATTTTAACAATAACGCATTGAGTTATGGGTAAGCTGTTAGATTATATAGCGAAGGAAACGCAAGGCGAATGCTTTGCGTCGTTCAAGTATTGTTATGACAATATGTTGCCCCCGAATATCGAGTACGAGGCGAAAGAAGACTCATATATCAATCTGAAAGAATTTGCAGAGAGTATACATGACCCTCATATGAGAGACATGTGCCCCTTGGCTGAAAAGATGATGTCTATGCCTCCATTATTCAAATACTTTCTTGATGGTTCGCGCCGGGTCTATAAGGTGGATGACATACAGTACGATAAAAAGGTTTTTCCAATTGTCAGTGGACAGATTTCCGTTTCCTGCTGTGGCAGAGAGATGAATGATGATAATACATTCCGAAGTTTCGGTAAAGTTTTCGAGGAAGCATATCCGGTGGTCTGTTTACCGATAACAGCTAACGATGAAGGCATTGATAACGGAGTGTATTTTAATAATCTATGCAACAAACTAAACGACTTACCTTTTATTAAAGGCTCCGGAAATAAGTTTGGGAAGGTACTTTTCTATTTAACGAAGATTGAAGGTAATGAAACTCTTGAGAACAAAGGCATCGCTCGTATCCAAGATGAGATGATAGAATGCGAGAAGCGGATTGTCGCAGAAATGATGAGCAAACATTTGCTGACACACGATCACTATCTCATCAAAGACGGCTCGATACAATATAAACCGATGAAGACAGGGGATTATAAAGAATTGGCGCGTATTCGTAATAACTACCGGCATGTTGTAGGAGTGTCAAAACGATTTAATCCCAATTTGATGAAGGACAATAAGAACCAGAGTAGTGCAGGACAGATTGCAAAACTGCCGTTATTCCATCGGACACCTGCTTTTATGTGGAAGCCGGGAGAAGAATGGGGTAATGTAAACTTTGCTATTTGGTATGTTCGGATTCGAGACCGAAGATATACTACTACGCCTTATTCCGGAATATTGAAGATAGAAAAAATGCTTATGACTGGTAAAGAGGCAGAAAATGGACTGGAATCTGATGAGATAGATATGATTACTGCGAACATCATAAACGAACGCAATCCTGTTTGTTATGGCAATGATGCTCGATGGGCAAATCATCTCTATCCGGTTTATATGACAGAGTGTTATTGCAAAAGTCGATTTAAGAGCGATATAAGTTTCATCAATTTATTTTAAGCAAGATAATGGAAGCGATTGGTAAAATTATAGCAACAGAGAAACAGCCTTCGACAATAGAAGAGTTTACTTTCTGGACTCGAAAGGATTTGAAATTAAAGCCTTTTGATGTTGTTGTCGTTGAACATGTGAAGGATGTAAATGGAGAGCCGACAAAGACATTTGGAGTGATTGAGGAAATCTCCCATATGACAGACTCTCCGAGCGCATTAGCAGGCTATATATCAAGCGATTTCGGGCAGGTGGAATCAACCTCATACACAGAGCGTATCGGTATGAACTATGTGAAGTGTAAGGTAGTTGGTAACACGAAGAATATTTACATCCCTGTTCAAGAAGGTAAAAAGGTATATCTTGCCGAACGCGATGAGATAATGGAAGCACTCGGTTTGAATAATGTAAAACATAAACTGCCGGCTGGATATATCGAGATGTATGAAGGTGTAAACAAGCAGACGCTTCCCGTATTTTTCAATTCTCATTTTCTTATTGGACCGGAGGGCGCACACTTAAACATATCAGGAATATCCGGTTTGGCTTCCAAGACCTCATATGCTATGTTCCTAATGAAAGCAATTCAGGATTATGCAGCCAAAGATGAGAAAGAGTCCGTTGCATTCATTATAATGAATGTGAAAGGAACAGATTTGTTAAAGATAGACCAAAAGAACACTCGTAAGGATGAACTTAAACAGATAAAGCCAATCTATGATCTGCTGGAGTTAGAGTTTGAACCATTCAAGCAGGTAAAATACTTTTATCCGTATTCAAAAGACTTTACTTCTTATACTTATGAAAAAGAAGATATTATAAAGACTCGGATTGAAGCGGGGAATGCTTTGCAGTATAAGTATTTATTTGAAACGGATGAAGATAAGGAATGTCTTGACTTGTTGTTTGCTAATGTTGACGATCCGAACGACACGATAGAGTCAATAATTAATTTCATTATATCAAATGGTGGAGGTTTTAATGGCATTGAAACTTGGGAAGATTTCAAGAGTGAACTATATAATCAAACGCAATCGGATAAAGTCAGCAAAGTTGGCAAAGAAATATCTGTTATGAGTTGGCGCAAGTTTTATCGTTTATTCAATAAAAGTTATCAGAAATGTCAGCAGATGTTTACTAACAAATTAGGTTGTGGTGTACGTTTGCGAGACCAAATTGCCCAAATTTATAAAAACGATGTGATGGTAATTGATGTTGCTAAACTCGACGAAGAATCACAAGGATTTGTTTTCGGCGATGTTATGCGAGCCGTCTATAATCTCAAGTTGGGCTCTACTGACCGTGTTGATTCCGATATTCCTGACCGCATAGTGATATTTATTGATGAGTTGAATAAATACGCATCTACGGATGTGCCGAAGTCGTCTCCGATCCTCCATCAACTGCTTGACATTACGGAACGCGGTCGATCATTGGGCATTGTCCTGTTTGGCGCAGAACAGTTTGTAAGCGACATTCATCGTCGAATAAAAGGCAACTGTGCAACACAGGCATTTGGCCGCACAAATGCCATCGAAATATCGCGGGAAGATTTTAGATTTGTCCCCAGCGTGTACAAGACGATGCTGACTCGAATGAAACAAGGTGAATATATCATTCAGAATCCGGTATTCCGTTCTATGTTGAATATAAAATTCCCGTTACCTATCTATAAATATTTTGATTAAGGCATTATGACTGATAACCCAAGAATAGGAAAAGATGTTATAGAATCCTTGACTCTCGGTATGTATGAAGATTGTCGATTCATATATCGAGAGTATATACAGAACTCTGCTGACCAAGTTGATAAGGCTGTCGCTGAGGGGCTGATAAATGCAGGTGAAGATGAGATTCACATTACTATTAACCCCGAAGAACGTTGTATTGTTATTGAAGACAACGCAACAGGTATATCATCAGACAAAGTCATTCCTATCCTGAGAAATATTGCTCATTCGACAAAGAAGCGAGGGGAAGATAAAGGATTTCGAGGCATTGGTCGATTAGGAGGATTGGGTTATTGTTCAAAGCTTATATTCGAGACGACATTCGCCGGCGAGGAGGTCAAATCAATTATGACTTGGGATGCAGACCTCTTAAAGCAAATAATCAATGACCGCGACAATTCGGAAGAAGCGGTTGATGTTTTGGCACGAGTAACAGATACTGTCACAAAAAAAGAGGTTGCTGATAAACACTATTTCAAGGTTATTTTGGAGAATGTAACCTCTGACGAATTGCTCAATGTTGAGCGCGTCAAGAATTACCTTTCAATGGTTGCGCCCGTTGATATATCTTCGCAATTCATATATCGCTCTCAGATCAATAAATTCATAAAAGATAATGGATTAAAGGTTGACGCATATAATATATACATTAACGAAGAACAGATTTATAAGCCATATACAACACATATATACAAAGAAATTCCAGGAAGCAAAAAAGCGATCGATGACATACTTGGAGTCGATTTCTTACTATCAAAAGATAGTGATGGCAATATAATCTATTGGGGATGGTATTCGCTATCTCATTTGGGTGGACAAATGGAGCGAATAAATATTGCACGAGGTATTCGTTTGCGAAAAGAGAATATTCAGATTGGTGACGAGGAAATCTGTAAGAAATTTTTTGCAACAACTGACCAAAGATTCTCTTTTTACTATTTTGGCGAAATCCACGCTACAAGCAAATATCTTATCCCAAATTCTCGTAGAGATTATTTTGGGGAGAACACATATCTTTATGAGTTTGAGAAGCGCGTGAGACATGATTTTATGCATCTTAAAGATATGTGTTATGACGCATCCGATATAAGAAACAACCTAAAAATTATTGACAAGGCAGAAGAACTCGAAGAGAAAATAAAAGACAAAAGTGATTATATCTCTAAAAAAGAGCATGTTGATTTAATAAAACAGCTCGAAGAATATAAGAAGAAGTCCGAAAAAGCTATAAAGCAATTAGAGAAAAGACGCGCTAAAATTGAAGATTCTGATTCTCCGTTGGGAAAAATTATCGATAAGTTAATACCGACTTCCGATAAATTGCATAACGGATTACCTTCAACAAAAGCATCACAACCAGACGAGCCTGAAACAACTCCAAAGACAAAATACAGAACAGATAGTCCTATTTACTCGAAGTACAGTAAGGCTGAACGGAAACTCATTGGACGGATATATGCGTCTATTGCAAACGCTATACCCGATGAACGTCAGAGAGAGGCTCTGATAAAAGTTATCGAGGAGGATTTGACGAGATGAGTCGCCGAGTATTACTGCTTGAGCCCAACTACAAGAATAAATTTCCACCAATCGGGCTAATGAAACTCGCAACCTATTTTAGGTTGCGTGGAGATGATGTCATCTTTTACAAAGGAGATTTGAAAGAGTTTGTTATCAATCAAATCACCGAGGAATGCGTGGCCAAACTATCAGATCTTGACGGCTCCATAAACTGGAAGCTACGTTCAGACAAAATCGCTCTATATATCAGGTATAGGAAGCATGAATATTTAAAACAGGTGGGCCTTGAGGATTCTGAGATTGCTGCTATATTAGGACCTTGGGTCGAATATTATAAAAAATTCTATCATTCAGGAGAATATAAGAAACACCCTCGTTGGGATTGGGTTGGAGTAACAACGCTATTTACTTTCTATTGGGATATCACCATTGAGACAATTGAGTTTGCAAAGCTGATGGTGAAAGATACAAAGAACATTATGGTTGGAGGTGTAATGGCATCTATCCAACCGGATGAGATTGAAAAGGCAACGGGCATTCGTCCTCATATCGGGACACTCCATACACCATATAAAGACATCGATAAGGACAATCCTTATATTATTGATGAATTGCCTCTGGATTATTCGATTCTTGATGAGATAGATTATGTGTATCCCGATAGTGGCGCCTATTACAGTTACTCTACAAGAGGGTGTATACGAAAATGCTCCTTTTGTGCCGTTTGGCGAATCGAGCCGGAATATCAAGAATATTTACCTTTACGTGAACGTATCGACCGAACACGGAAGCTGTATGGCGAACAGCAAAATCTTTTACTGATGGATAATAATGTATTAGCTTCTAATAGATTGGAAGACATCATCGAAGATATCAAATCTTGTGGGTTTACAAAAGGAGCTAAATATTTTGAGCCGAACTGGTATACAATAGCTATCAGGAATCTTCGACTTGGAATCAATAACCGTGCGTATGTTAGAAAATCATTCAAGCTGCTGCAAGAACTTAACACCTTCAAGTCATTCAACGAAAATACGAGGACTGAAATATATGCATTACGAGAAAAGCACGGACTTTTGCATCTCGAAACTTGCACTCGCGAAGCATTAATCGCTACATACAAAGATTTTGCACCTTATTTCGATGTTAAGTTCAAGAAGCGTTTAGGTCGCCTGCGTTTCGTGGACTTTAATCAAGGCGTTGATGCAAGATTATTCAATCGCCGCATTGTTAAACTATTGGCAGAAATTCCTGTCCGACCTCTCCGTATAGCTTTCGATAATATTAAGACAGAACCTGAATATACAAAGGCTATTATGATGAGCGAGAAGTATGGAATGAAAGACTTTTCCAATTATCTTCTCTACAATTTTACAGATAAGCCGGAAGAACTGTATCATCGTATGCGAGTAAATGTGGATCTATGTGAAAAATTAAATGTTAGCATATATTCATTCCCGATGAAGTATCACCCGATTACAGGTGAACATAGCCACGATAGAGATTACATAGGCAAATATTGGAATCGCAAGTATATTCGCGCTGTTCAGGCTATTCTCAATGCTACCAAAGGTAAAATAGGCAGAGGTGTATCTTTCTTTGAGAAAGCCTTTGGTCGAAATGAGAAGGAATATATGGAATTGCTCATTATGCCTGAGACATTTCTGCTATTCCGATTTTTCTTTGAGTATTTAGGATATACTCAGGAGTGGCGAAAAGCAATATCGGAGCTTACCGATGAGGAACGGGCAGAGCTATATCCTATAATCTACAAAAATAATTTTAACCATATCGAAGATTTGACAGATAACCAAAAATATCTGCACATCTTACAGTTCTATAAGAATTATCGAGGCGATATAGCAGATTCAGAATCAGAGCTATATAAACTCAAAAAAGAATTTGATGATTCAATGAAGAATAACTCATATAGTGAGTATAAATAACTAGTTCGTATGGATATGAAAGATTTTTCGGATGCATTGATTAAAGTTGCATCAATAAATGATAAACGGATAAAGGCTTGGGACGACTTTACAAAAGGGATGGAGCTGTACGATAAAATACGCTGCATCTTAAATATTCGAGATCAATATCAGGCAATCGCTAATTGGCTCTTTTGGAATGAACTTATCAAAGGCTATTACACCCCGGAAGATAGTGCATTAGGAAAGAGTTGCCTTGATGGAATTGCTATTTGCAACCATGAATTAAATGCAATATGTAGTAAAGCTTCACAGATAAAGTGCAATCAGAAATTTTATCAATATTATTCCATCGTTAAGATTATGAGTAAACGGAGTAGGGAATCATCCCTACATTAAAAGAACAGGCATTAAATATTTTTTAGGATTCTATATCAGAAATAAGTCCAGCAGAATTGTGATTTGGACTTTCTTACTTTTGGCCATGGTTCATATCTTATGCCATAAAACGACATATAATCTTTACTCCAGGAATAGGAGTTTGCCACTTCCGCTTCGAGATTCAACAGCTACAAAAGACTCTCTCTGCTTGAAGTAGAAGAGGCAATTTGCCCTTGACATAGGCGAAATAGAGGAACGTCGTGCGGTTCAATGCAACGTAATTCAACGGTAGAATAAAAAGGTTGATGTAGGTGATTTTTGGTGTCGATAAGGCATCTTGTAACGCAGGATGCATTTGGTTGTGAAACCAGCCGAAACTCGGCATTTCGCGCACGACCACCAGCAGATTGTAGGCCGCGGCATTGTGGGGCGTGCCTCCGACCAACTTGCCGAAAAGCAGGATGTATCCGGGATCGAAATACCCGTCAGTCAGGTGATATACGATTCGGGCGGCTTCGGTAGGGACATATAGCAATTCGTGCGAAATGGTTGATTGGGCAGTTGCAGAGGCAGCCGATGCGATTTGCGATTCGGCGATCGTTTTGGATTGTATGGGCTGAACAGTTGCAGCCGTTTTGGGGATTGTGGTATGCACAGGCTATCCATGCACGATGCTTTGATTCATTTCCATTGTTTTTGAATTTTCGGATTTGACAATAGTTGTGTTGTTCTTATCATACGCACGACATGACAAAAAGTATAAAGGTCTAATTGGCGGTTAGGTGTCTGGCGGATGTGAATGAAAATAAATCGGAATGTTGCGCGGCGGAAACCGCCGACGCTCGGTCTTCCGGCTTGTCTGCGTCGTAACGCAGACGGATAATGTAGTTCGCATAAAAATAAATGATATGCGCAACTGCCCCCCCCCCTGTTACAGGTTCAATAGAGTGTCGTTCGCGTATGACCACCCCCAACGGTTCTACGCATACTTTTCTAATGCAATTGCTTTATCGAGCACCGACAATAACAATTGTTCGCAAAGGTATGACAATTTTTGAAAAATGCGATGCGAATAGCATAGCAGGTTAGATGATTCCGTGAAATTATGGAGTATCGCCAACAAAACTACAGCGAAAAGAGAAAATATCCGGCAAAGTTATCTTCTCTTTTGGCTGTATGTTTTGAATGGAATACTACCGAAATAGGTACAAAAAATTAGTTTACTTTAGTCGGTTAGCTATATATAAGCTAAACCAAAGTAAACTAAATATAGGTAGGCATATTTGCCTTTCCGTATATGCCTATGATTTGATAGAAGTACTTACCTTTGCGTGGTGCAAAAAGTTTCAATGAGCGTATAACCTTAAGAAATCTACATTTGCCTATTTTCTCTTTTGGGTGCAAAATTCTCTATGGATAGCCAAACGATATTCTTCTGGTGAGGGTGGATAGTTGGAAAAATAACCTTCAACAACATTTTTATGCAACCATGTGCAAGGAATGAAATCAAGTGAAAAGTAAAAATCGAAGAATCTCCTAAAATACCGATTTTGTTCCTATTATGTTTCTTTTACGGGATTATCTTGTTGATATACTATTGATTGTATATGCATTCAAAAACATTTTCCAGATTTTAAGGAGCGACAAAGTTAACGCGCCGTTTCCGGCGAATCGTTACTTCAAAGGTACGAAACGAATCGTAAAAAGCAACGGTCGGATGTTCTGTTTTTGTAATTTTTCAATATCTTTTCGTCTTGTCCTGGAGTAAACAGCGCCCTCGTTCGAGCCTTTTTTGCCAGGAATCTGACGCACAAGGAACTCCCTGCACCGAGAACGCCTCACTCCGTCCGAAGGTCGGACGAGATGCAGGCCGTATGATGGACATGGTAAGGCGCGAACCCGGAAACAGCCCGCACCGGAAAGGAACGGACTATCTGCCTCGGTCTGCACGCCTGCTCGCGCACCTGTCACTATCGGCGAATAAACTCTCCATTTAATTAAAAATCTGTTACATTAACGCCGCAAACGTACAAATTATTTTGTAAATTGCATTCATACGAATTGTCCGTTTATGAGAGTATGGATCTTTTGCATCCTGTCGGCATGGATACTCGGTGCTTGCAATAGCAATCGAAAGTTTTCCGGATCGTTACTGAAGGCCACTTTGCAACAGGCGGACGGGAACACAGGGGAATTGATTGCCGTTCTGGAGCACTACGAAGATGATCCGCAAAAACGCGAAGCCGCCGAATTTCTGATAACGAACATGCTCGATCAGGTCGGTCTGGATTCGGCTTCCGTATCGAATGCCCAGCCCTATTATGATTTTTAACCGAGTATGTCGAGAAAAACGGGAAGTATGAAGACTCGCGCATTTACTATATTATTTGTGCGACAGTTTGCAAAAGGTACTTCCCGACTCGACAAAGCATATTGCCGAACATACAGGACGGACGCTAAGTTTTTGTCCGCACGTTTTCTGATCAACCATATCGACGACCGGTTCGATGTATGACGTAATGTTTCGTGGGAAGACCGAATCGACTTCGAAACATTTTGCAACTATATAAAAGTCGGCGATGATTACTGGGATGGAGGCCCAGTGCATTTCCGGGAAAATACTACGTTGAAAGACGCATATCTAGGATGTTTCATTAATTTATCAAAGATCGTGGAACATTGCTTATGTCTATGAGCAACTGTGATGAATGGTAAACGCGAGTTCTAAGCGTTGGATAATAGGGTTGTAATCGATTGGAGCGATTCGTTGCGTCGGGCATTCTTTCTTTGGTATCGGAAGTTGTCAGACAAAACGTTGAAAGTGGAGTTACATTTAATTGATACGGTAAAACTAGAGGTATACTTTGCATGGTTGCAAAAAAACACCTGCCTACATGCGGGTATTGATAAAATATAGGCTATATCATAATAATTTGGCAATAAAATGTGTGTAATTATTTTGTTAATTCAAATTCTATTTTTACCTTTATGACTAACACCAGATCCCTTTATTTTAAAATTTATTATAATATGATGAGAAACATTTTCTGGTTTATGTTCGTATCATTATTCTGTTGTACAGGATTGATTTGCAACGGGCAACAAATCACTCAACAAACAACGGTCACCGTCCTGAATGAAAACGGTTCTCCGGCGGTCAATGCAATCGCGTTCCGGCTGTCCAAAAACGATCTGGCGATACGACAGACCGTAATGGCCGATAGTGCGGGGCGGATCGTATTTCCGGGAAACGTCGATTTCGGCAAAGAGTTCGTCAAAATCACCGCATTCGGATATAAAGACATAGACATAACGGACGGCAGTCCATCGGAACCATTGAAAGTCGTATTCGCTCCGTTGTCGGTCCGTCTCGACGAATTTGTGGTTTCAGTCGAACAGAATACCGTTCAGAAAAGCGACAGACTGGTATTCAACATAGCCGGCACGAATCTGGCAAAGGGGAACAACATATACGAGGTATTGAAATTCGCTCCGCTGGTAAAAGAAGAAAACAGGCAACTGTCCATCATCGGCAAGGAATCGACTCTTTTATATATCAACGGACGGAAAACCAATGTTCCTGCCGAATCCATGAATGCCTATCTGAGGGGTATCCCCGCAGAAAATATCGCTAAGATCGAAGTCATAACGAATCCGGGAGCCACTTTGCGGGACTCCGGCAATACGGGCATTATCAACATAGAACTCAAGAAAAACGAGAACGACGGCGTGAAGGGAAGTCTCTATGTCGAGGACGTTCAGCGTAAAAACAATTCCCAGTACGGAAGCCTCTATCTCGACATGCAAAAGAAAAATCTGAATGTGACCGCAGGCCTCTACGTCAACCATTCCATCCAAGATGCCGTCAACGATACCGATTACGATTATTTCAATTCGGGAGACAAAGAACGCCTGCACGAGAACAACAATACCCGGAGCCTGATGACGGGAGGGAATGTGAGGGCAGACTATCGGATAAACCCAAACCATACGATAGGCATGGGGTTCGACGCCTTTCATACCGAAGGAAAAAACAGAACATTATCGGATATCTATTATGGAAAACTGAATTCTCCCTCCATCGACTCGGTCTATTATTCCGACAACAGAACGGATGCTCCCGTGTCGAGATATGCCGTCAACCTGAACTACCGAGGGAAAATATCCGAAAACGATTGGCTGACCATCGACTTGGACTATCTGCGGAACGACCGGGACAATACCGTTTTCAACAGCTATTTCCTGCACAGTGCGGAGGAACAGATTTTGCGGTCGAGATTCGAACAGTCGGGAACCGATGCTTTGAACAGCTATTCCGGCAAAATCGAATACAAACACGATTTCAATGCCAAGCACAGCCTGACGGCCGGATTCGAAGGCACCCGCACCGATTCCGAATCGGATTTTTACTATACTTCCGTCGTCGACGATCAATATATTCCCGACACGGGGAAAAACAATTTCTTCTCCTATCGAGAGACTTATATTGCGGGATTCCTCTCTTACAGTTGGCGAATCAACGACAAGTGGTCGGGAATAGTCGGTGCCCGTCTCGAAAATGTCGATGCCCGCGGCAACCAAAAAGCGACAGGAGACAAAATTACCAGACACGACCTGAATCTTATTCCTTCCCTATCCGTCATGTTCGCTCCGAATGCGAACCACCGGTTGTCTTATAACTTGTTTTCGATAGCGGCCCGGCCCGGATATTACTCTCTGAATCCTTTCGTCTTTTGGCTGAATCCTACGACCTACAAGGAGTTCAATCCCGACCTGAAAACAGCCCGGATGTACTCCAACGGTCTGACATATACGCTCAAAGGCGCCTATACTTTCCTGTTCAGTTACATGTATGTGGCCGACTGCACCAATAACTTTCAGATTCCGGTCGACGGCAAATACACAAAGCTGAAAAACCTCAACTACGGGGACCTGCATTCCTTCAGCTTAGGTTTCAACTGGAACAAATCCCTGCTGAATGACTACTGGTACGTCAAAATTGCCGCCAACGGAAATTACAGAAGGGATAAAGGACATGCGGAGTCGTTGGTTATCGACAATTCGGATTTCTATTACGACGCATCGATTTTCTCGAATATCGTACTTTCCAAGAAAAGCAACTGGAGCGTGACGGTCAATGCCTCTTACACGGGAAAAATGAAACTCGCTTACATGGAAATCGATCCCAAAGTACGTCTTTCGCTGGGTGTCAAAAAGATCATTACGCAGGATTGGGTGATAAATTTCGGGGTGAACAACTTGTTTCTCAACAGGAGTACGACAAAACAGACATACGACATTTACAGATTCCTAACCAAAGCCAAATACTATTCGACCGAAGCATTCGTAAACCTTTCCTACTCTTTCGGCAACAAGAAAAGCTCCGGAGCGCAGCAGAGAAGAAATTCATCGCAGGAAACCACACTGAGACTGAAAGAATAATCACATAAACCTCAGTCATCTGAGTTATTGTTTAACTTAAAACTTTTATTCTATGGATGCTAAACTTAGTAAATTGAGATTGTTTGTCGATTCTCTGGAAAGAGAAGAGATTAACGAAGAAGAGCAGGCTCTTATGCTTATGGGTGGATACGGCGGCGGTGGAGGTAATGTTGCATGCAACAATACCGGCGACTGCAGAGGAAGTAGCAATGTAAACAGTTGTACAAATGCCAACCTTTGCTAAATTTCTGTATTAAATTTTTATTCGGGAGGTAAAATACCTCCCGAATAAATCTCTGATCCTATAAAATTCGCTCAGCTATTATATTTTTCCCATTAATGGATCTGTTATGATGAAATACAGTATGTACAATACGCTTGTTTCGTTAACCGATAAATACTCTTTATTATACAACTCCTATTCGAATATTTATCTGGTTTTATCCTCTACATTAAGAAATGCGATTGAAAACTTTACGCTTGAAATCATAAACAAATTATACCCCGTTTTGTATTGTCAGCTTGTAGAGGCAGGATGCATTATAAATGACTCTGAAAACGAAATTGAATTAGTAGAAAAACGAATCAGAACAGTAGACCAAAATGACGATACTTTTTGGTTGACAATAAACCCGACAATCAACTGCAATTTCCGATGTTGGTATTGCTATGAAAAACACATCTCAAAGTCCAAGATGAATAACAATGTATTGAACAATACCTTGCTGTTTATGGATAAAACTGCATCTCAGCAAAACCTGAAAACATTTAATCTGAATTTTTTTGGAGGAGAACCGCTACTTTATTACCAGGATGTGGTTTTGCCTATCATGGAACATTATAATCGACTGCTAAAACGAAATTCGTTAGAAGGTTTTATCGGTTTTACAACCAATGGCTATCTGATTGATGACAAAATGATTGTGAGTTTCAAAGAAAATCGGGTAGATTCTTTTCAAATCACCCTTGACGGATTTGGGAAAGAGCATGATAAAACCCGCCATTTATATGGAGGGAAAGGGTCTTTCGACAAGATTGTGGAAAATATCATCAAATTGTTACAATGTGGTTTTCACGTTATTTTGAGATTGAATTATACGAGGAATAACGTTGCTGACATGCAACGGATCGTTCCATTATTCGATTCATTGTCTGTAGAAGAAAAGCAAAAACTTTCGGTCAACTTCCAACAGGTCTGGCAAGATAAAGATTCAGCCGAAGGAGAAATACGCAAACATAATGAAGTGGATAGTTGTATGGCGCTTTTTGACGATGCAGGAATACACACTTCGCATAATGTACATGATTATATTTGGAATTCATGTTATGCGGATAAAAAAAACCAACTTGTAATCAATTACAACGGGTACATATATAAATGCACTGCCCGGGACTTTAATGATGTGAATAAAGTAGGCATCCTTTCGGACGGAGGAACGGTTGATTGGGAGAGAGAAAAAATCGACCGATGGAGTAATATACGTTTTACTAATCCAGAATGTCGAAAATGCCGCATCGGAGCTATCTGTGCTGGCGGATGCACGCAACGGCATATAGAACTTTCCGGACAGAATGTCTGTCAATTCGGATACAGTGACAGGGAAAAAGACAATGTAGTATTGAATCATTTTTATAATCACATTATTCTGAATTCATGAGATTCCCAGTCAGAAGGCAATTGGAACTGACGGATTGTGGGCCGGTATGTATCCAAATCATTGCAGCCTATTACGGAAAAAATATTCCACTATCACAACTCAGAGAATATTGTAACGTAACACGTATCGGTATATCAATACAAGACCTTCTGACAGGGTGTAAAAGAATCGGCTTTGACAGTGTCGCAGCACATGTAAATATAAATGAGATAGGCAGAATGCCTTTACCCGCTATTCTATTCTGGAGGCAGGAACATTTTGTCGTGCTTTACAAAATAAAAAAGAGAAAAGGCACACGCTATTTCTACATTGTTGACCCTAGTTTCGGGAAAGCTTGTTTACCGGAAACAGACTTTCTACAGGATTGGACTGAGGATAATTTTCAGGGCGTAGTATGTGTGATAGAACCGACTGAAGATTTTTTCTCAATGCATAAAAGAGGGCGGACAAAAGAAATTATCAAGGAGACCTTAAGACCATTTCGTTTTTTAATAAAATACAAAAAGCACATTTATACAGCTCTGTTCTTCAGTGTTATTACCATTGTGTGTGCTTGGTTCATTCCTTTTGTATTGCAACGTATCATCGATAAAGGTATTGGCAACAAAGATCTACATTTGATTGTGTTACTACTTTTGGCTCAAGTGGGGCTTTTTATCGGAAATCTTATCTCTAACTTTCTCAGCAACACAATATTATTTAAAACGGGATTGCAAATTGGATTGGATATTACAACAAGCTATATCATCAAGCTTACCCGTCTTCCTATTAGTTTTTTTGACACCAAGCTAGGAACGGATCTGTTGCAACGTCTAAACGATGAAGATAAAATAAAAACATTCCTAACTTATACGGTAAACAATATTGTTTTAATGGGATTGAATTTTTTGGTATACTCCTCTATACTGCTCTATTATAATGCAAGCATATTTCTGATTTTTATTTTTTTTGTATCACTGACCATTATAATAGCAAAGATTACATTGATTAAGAGAAAATTGATCAACTATTCTTTATTCACCAAATATAGCGAAAAAAGAAACGTGGAATTTGAACTCACTGTTGGTATGATGGAGATTAAAACCAACAATGCTCACAAACTGTTTACAGACAAATGGGAAAACATTCAACAAAAAATAAACTCCTTGTCTATCAAAAATCTCTATCTAGAATATTGTTTAGGATCAGGAACCTCTTTTCTAAATATATTAAGAGATATCGTTATAACTGGTTCTTGCGCTTATCTCGTAATTAATGGACAGATGACATTAGGTATCATGATGACTATCACCTATGTGCTGGGGAGTTTGTCCGGCACAGTAACCCAGGTTACTGGTTTTATCAAAGGCTATCAGGATTCCAAGTTATCTTATGAACGAATAGAAGAGATTCAGAAAGTCCAAGAGGAAAATGATAAATGTGATATCACGCTCGCAGACAGTACACGGATTGAAAGTGGATTCTTTTTGGAAAACCTATCGTTCAAATATACCGGAACATTTAATCCTTATGTTCTTAACAATATCTCGGTAAAAATCCCTGTCAATAGAGTCACAGCAATCGTGGGTGCAAGCGGAAGCGGGAAAACAACTCTTATGAAACTATTGTTGTCATTTTATTATCCGCAGAAAGGCAATTTATATTTAGATGGGCAGAAAATGTTCAGGATAGACACAAATGAGTGGCACAAGCGATGTGGCGTAGTTATGCAGGATGGTTTTATTTTCAGTGGCACCATTGCTAAGAACATAGCTTTACATGAAGAAAAGCCAGACCTAAAAAGACTAGAAGAGGCAGCAAAAATAGCCTGTATAGATGTGTTTATTAATCGTTTACCTATGAAGTATAATACAAAAATAGGTAATGCAGGCATTGATTTGAGTGGAGGGCAAAGGCAACGTATTCTGATCGCAAGAGCAGTTTACCGAAATCCCGATTTTATTTTCTTTGATGAGGCAACTTCTTCACTTGATGCTAATAATGAGCAGAAAATCATGAATAATCTGAGAAAATTTTATAAAGGAAAAACGGTTGTGATTATCGCCCATCGGTTAAGCACAGTTAAAGATGCGGATAATATTATCGTTTTAGACAAAGGACGTTTGGCGGAAGAAGGAACTCACGATTCATTGGTGTGTCAAAAAGGAATTTACTATTGTTTAGTAAAAAACCAGTTAGAATTAGGACATTGAACTAGATTAAAACCATAATTAAAATTTAGCGGAGAAATAATATGTCACTGGCCATTGTAATCCCTTATTATAATATACACTTTTTTGATAAAACGTTATTTTCTTTATCCTGTCAGACCGACAAAAGATTTAAAGTGTATATAGGTAATAATAACAGCCCTAATGATCCAATGGAGTTAATAGATCATTATAAAGACGGATTGGATATTACTTATAAGGTTTTTAGAAATGAACGAGATCCTCGCCTACTAAGCAATCAGTTTATGCAATGTCTCTCTCTTATATCAGATGAAGAGTGGTTTATGATTTTAGGAGACGATGATATGTTAGATAGTGACGTAGTTGCCGAGTTTTATCGTAATTTGCCTCAAGTAGAGGCAGAGGGTCTACATGTTATCAAATTTTCCTCTGCTTTACTCAACGAGTACGATGAAATCATTTCTAACGCGTTCAGTCTATTACCAACGGAGAGTTCGACCGAACTTTTTTTTAATAAGATAATAAAAGGGAAAGTGCGATCATCTTTGAGTGAACACATTTTCAGAACTTCACAATATACGAAATATAAAATTCCGCAGTATAGTTTAGCATGGCATTCAGATGACATGATGATTATGCAATATTCTGATTTCAAAAATATTGCATGTATCTCTGATTCTGTTGTTTTTATTAGGTTTTCTAGTAAAAGTATCTCTGGGCAAACAAAATTATATATCAAAGAGAAAAAAGAAGCCTCAATTGACTTCTACTCCGACTTGTTATTCAGGTATCATAAAGAGTTCGATAATGATCAACTTCGTACTATATTGGGTCAATTGTTTTCATTTCTTTTAATGACTTATAATCCGTTTGTTTTCTACAAATATTTGCACTACGGGATAGATTTATTAGGGACGGAATGTGTTAGAACTGAATTATTAAAAGCTAAATACACTAGAGATTTTTCTTTGAAAAAACTGGATCTTTCCCATATACCAAATGTGACGGACTTTTACATTAACACTTATTATTTCCAAAATCGTTATCCAAACCCAGATAAATTCTCTGACCGACACGAGTTTCGATTTATACATACCACAATGAACGATATCGAAGATAAAGATTTCTACAATATAATAAATCGGAGTGTGGCAGAAGAAGACGATGCAATCATTCTGTGTTTCGGACCACATCATTTCAGCCCTGAATATTCCAAAAACGATTTATACAGATTCATTTATTTAGCATGTTATTATAACGCAGATGTTTTGTTCGGAGGGGGAGATGGCATTGATTCAATGTTTGAGATTCAAAATGGATTGTATTGGGTAAACCGAGTTGAAAAATCGAATTTTATTATTTTATTTAAAAAGGTATTTCCTTTATTATTAGGCATGAGAGAAACAAATAATCCGTTTATGACAGTTTTGAATTCGTCTTCGGATAAAATGATTGTTTCCCCCTTTTTTTCTATTTGATAATGTCATAAGTATCTGTAAAAAGCAAAAAAATGAAAGTTTCCGTAGCTTTATGTACATATAATGGAGAGAAATACATTGAACAACAGTTGAATAGTATTTTGAACCAAAATTATCCTGTCGAAGAGATTCAAATCGGTGATGATGGATCTAGTGACAAAACGATCGATATTATTGACTCTTTTCGGAAAAAATTTGACCGGCTATATCTTACAATTAATGAAAGGAGATTAGGCCCTTTAAAGAATTTTGAAAATACGATCAAAAGGTGTAGAGGCCAATATATTTGTCTAGCCGATCAAGATGATATATGGTATCCAGAAAAACTGGAAACCGTAATTCCGATTTTGGAAAGAAATGATCGTATTCAGGCTTGTTTCTCGAATGCAGGTCTTATAGATGCAGAAGGTCACAAAATAGCAGGAAGTTTATGGGAGGCTTTTGGAATGAAGAGAAACGATGAATGTGTCATTACAACGGAACGATTATTCGAATCTCTTTTAAGATTCGGGAACCTTGTTACCGGCGCGACAGTCGTTTTCAAATCTCGAAGTATAGACAAATTCATTCCGTTTAATCAAAGATATGATAATGAATTACATGACCTGATAATTGCTCGACAGTTATCTCTCAATAATGAAATATTACCATTAGATAAAGAATTAATGAGTTATCGGGTACACGATACTCAATATGCTGGGATTCCGAACAAGAAACTATGGAATTGCTTGTTTGAGATAAAGAAAGCAATCTTATCTCAGAACTTACAAATACTCGATTATAATGTAGTTCGTGCTTGCTGTTGGAACTATTACAAGAGTTCCATTAATGAAATAATGTTCAATGCCCAAAAATCAAGTTATCGAATAAAAAAATGTTTTATAGAATCACAAAACAGTTGGAATAGTATAAAAAAGCAAAAATGGACATTATACGATAACAACATAGATAATGGACATCGAAACATTAAATTCAGCATGAAAATATCAGTATGTTATTTTATTGGATATACGGAGACACAACTCGATGAGAATGATTTAAGATACATTGATGAACTCCGACATTATTTTGATAAAGTAATTGTGCTTACTAATCATGTTCCACCCTCTTCTTTGAGTACAGAATATATGTTAGTCGAGAATAAAGGTTATGATTTCGGTTTTTTATATCAAGCCATTCAACATACAGATTTATCACAGTGCCACCTAATAGGATTTGTGAACAATAGCAACATGTTGCTGAAGAACAAAAACTTGAAAGACATATTTCATTGGTGCTATACGAGTGATTCTCTTTTTTGCGGAATAACGGATAGTTACGAATCTCCAATTAAAGCTAAACCGGAAGATTCCTACCATCTTCAAAGTCATTTCTTGATATTCAAGGACAGAGCCATTTCTTTACTTCGGAATTTTTTCTCAACAATGAGATTCGAAAAATTTTTCAGTGTAAAAAACAAAGAATTACTTAGAAAATTAATTATATATAATTGTGAAATCGGACTGACTCAGTACATGATAAGGCATGGTATTGAACCTGCTTCATGGATTCAATCTGTTGAATTTAGTACGAAATACAAAATGCCAGTACATACCATAAATCTACACTCTACTTTTTGGGAAGAAATTATAAAAGCTGGCTATCCATTGATTAAGAAAAAAATAGTAGCAAATAAATGGGATGACATAATACCGAACAAACAAAACATAAATTTATATTTATAATTTAACCCAAAAACAAACAACTCATGAAGTACAAAACAATTATATGTGCTATATTGAAAGATGAAACTCCATATCTTGAAGAATGGATTAAGCATCATTTGGCAATAGGAGTAGAACATTTCGTTCTTTACGATAACAATAGTGCAATTCCCATACGGGAAACTTTAAAAACCTATATTCGTACAGGTGATGTTGAAGTAATCGAATGTCCTATTGTGGAAAGTCCGCAGTTAAAAGCTTACAACCATTGTTTGTTCGAAATGCATAATCGGACAAAGTGGATTGCATTTATAGATGGCGACGAGTTTATTACACTCCATAAACATAAGCATATTAGTGAATTATTAAAAGAATATGAACAATATGCAGCATTGTGTTTAAATTGGCGAATATATACAGCAAGTGGCCATATTCATAAACCTTCAGGTGAAGTAAAAAAAGCTTATACCATTCCTTTGGCAGATGATGCTCTTGTAAACAGGCATGTTAAATCCATTGTTCAGCCTAAATATGTTTGGGCTGTCGTAAATCCTCATTATGCATCGTATGATTTGAATTGTAAAGCAGTCAATGAACATTACCAAGAAGTAAAAGGTCCATTTTCTTTATTCTCCAATGAGATAGCACAAATTAGTCATTATTATTCCAAAAGTTTCGAAGAATGGTTACAGAAAATCAGTAAAGGTTTTTCTGCTTCAAACCTATTTAGGCGTAAAGTTGAAGACTTTTGGGATTATAACCCAAATATGCTTCCGCAAAGGGAAAAAATCGAAAAAGAATTTCAAAAAGAAATTCAGGAATATACGAACAACCTAAAAAACTACATCACATAGGTTTTTTAATAAGTAGAACATTTCATTGCAGTAATTAGGCTACAATTAACCGGAAGAAAAATATGGATGAAGATACAGTAAAAATAAATACACACACTTACAAATGTTTAACAGACCAATTGATTGCTACACTGCAAGTAGACAAATTGCCGTTAGGTTTAGCATCAGGGGCAATGGGCATATGTATTTATCTTTATTATGTTGGTTCCGAATATCATAACAATCGCTATACATATATCGCTCAAGACTTACTGAAACATATATTACAAAATGCCTCACAACTCCATTCTGTCGATGTTAAAACGGGAATTCCGGGGATTGGACTCGGTATCGATTATCTAGTCCGCAATAATTATGTATCCGGAAATATCAATAATATTCTTTCCGATGCAGATAACTATATTTTTAGAAAACTAGACAATGACATGGAGTGTCAGAACATAGATACACTCAACTCTCTATATTTACTTTATTATCTTTGTCGAAGATTGAAAAATCTACAAAACGAAGAAAATATATATTTATTCCAAGCTCTTATTCGGCAACTTCTAAACTCTGTGTATAAGGATGGGGAGTCGCTCTTTTGTAAAGAACCGCTCACTTATACCATAGATTACGAGTTGCCTCATTTTCTTAACATATTATCGCACATATACGAATTGTCTTTTTACAATGCCCGATTGATTAATATGTTAGATGCAGTTTGTGTAAAGACATTATCTTCATTACCGTATTTACACACCAATAGATTGTTTTTATTGTGGGGACTGGATAAAATCTATACGCACATTAAACGGCCTTGTATTGCTCAGCATATCAATATATTAAGGCGCGAAGTCAGTATTGATGCGATTTTACACGAAGAATTATTTGACAAAAATATTTTCTTTTATAATGGCTATGCCAGTATAGGATATATAATTCATTCACTTGGAGGGTATTTTGGTACGCGTTACGATGTAAACACATGTATTCGTTTAGTCATTGACAAAATTTGCGATTCTTCAATTTGGAATGCGTTATTAAATAACGACAAAATTCTTTGGAAAGCTAATAGAGGATTATTGAATGGCTTTACAGGGACTATCATGATGGTTGATAAACTCAATAAATTAACGCAATGAAAGATAACCTTAAAAGTCTTACTTTTCTTTTATTAGTACGTATAGACACGATTCAACGTTTAGAGAATACAATGATCGTCGTTGAATTGTTATGCAGGTATTTTGATACGAATGTAATGGTTCGAGAAGCAGGGTTGTATAACAATAATATTTTGGCATCCTTGTTAAAAAAGAAGGTCAAGTATGAGTTTGTGGAAGATTTGGACCCTATACTGCACAAAACAAGGCATTTCAATGAAATGTCTTTACATGTAAATACCCCATATATGGCAATATGGGATGTCGATATCGTACCCGAAAAAAGGGTAATTATTGATTGTGTGCAAAAATTAGAAAAAAATGAAGCGGACGTGGCATATCCGTATAACGGGAATTGTTATAATGTATCCAAACTATTGCGCGAACTATTTATTAAGAAGAAAGACATCCGCTTGTTACACAGACATAAAAATAAAATAAATCTGTTACATAATCAACCTTTAGTTGGAGGTGCAGTTCTTGTGAAAAAGGATCGTTTTATCTTTTCTGGAAAAGAAAATGAAAAAATATACGGTTGGGGAGATGACGATTTCTGCAGATATTATCATTATTTAGCACTGGGGTTCAAAATATACAGGGCAAGAATTTGCCTTTTTCACTTATGGCATCCTAGACAAGAAAATAGTTGTTATGAAAATAATATCAGTCGTGACCTATCCAAAAGAGAGTTATTCATATCGCAGAATAAGGTATAAAGTGATTGTATTGCTCCTTGTTGATATTGAGAACAGAACTGAAACAACTATTCGATGCAGAAAAAACAATGAAAAGAATATTAGTGACTGGAGGAGCCGGCTTTATTGGATCGCATCTTTGTGAGCGACTTCTTCAAAATGGACACGATGTGATTTGTCTAGATAATTATTTTACTGGCAATAAAAGTAATATTCGCCACTTGTTGAATAATCATCAATTTGAGTTGGTCCGCCATGATGTCATTGAGCCGTTTTATGCAGAAATAGACGAAATATATAACCTTGCCTGTCCAGCTTCCCCGGTTCATTATCAATACAATCCGATCAAGACAATGAAAACATCCATCATGGGAGCAATTAACATGCTAGGGCTAGCCAAACGTACCCATGCGAAAATATTACAAGCTTCAACGAGTGAAGTATATGGAGATCCCTCTGTTCATCCTCAAAAAGAAGATTATTGGGGACATGTAAACCCGATTGGCTTCAGAGCTTGTTACGATGAAGGGAAGCGTTGTGCCGAAACTTTGTTCATGGATTACAATCGTCAAAATGGTGTACGGATTAAAATAGCTCGTATTTTCAACACATATGGACCAAGAATGGACATTAATGATGGTCGAGTCGTTTCGAATTTTATCATTCAGGCTCTTCGTAATGAAAATATTACTATATATGGCGATGGCACACAAACGCGAAGTTTTCAATACGTTGACGATCTTATTGAAGCCATGATATGCTTAATGGATACCGAAGACGGATTTACTGGTCCTGTCAATATAGGCTGCCCTAAAGAATACACGATTAAGGAGCTTGCTGAAATGATCGTGCAAATGACCAATTCGAAATCTGTAATTGTATTTCGGCCTTTACCCAGTGACGATCCCAAACAGCGTAAACCAGATATAACACTTGCAACCCAAAAGCTGACAGGTTGGTATCCCGCCGTAACTTTAGAACAAGGGTTGCAAAAAACTATTGAATATTTCGAAAATGTTATTTATCACTAAATAATGCTCATCATTATAATCTGCTCCTGTGTTTGTTGGAACACAGGTAGAATATTCTGCGCCGACATCGGAAGTACTCCGGCAATACGGGAATCTTTATGATCGTTGGAGCGGGAACTATCATTTTCTGTACAGTTATGCCGCTTTATTAAGCAGAAAAGGGGGAATATGAGAAAAGCAATGCGATACTGACGGAATGCCAGCATTATTTTGATGATTGTGATGTACAAACTATCGTAGCGGAAAACCATTACCATTTAGGAAATTGGATACAAGCTGAGTCGCATTATTTAACGGCGGCACATATGTGCCCGAACCGCTTTTTCCCGTTATACGGATTGTATAAAATTTATATCGTTTTGAATGACAGGAATAAGGCCTTAGAGATTGCCGATAGAATTCTTGTCAAGAAAGTGAAAATCCCTTCGCAAACAGTACAACATATTATGGAAGAAATGCGAGAATACGTCAAGAGAGAATCGTGTGAATAAGGGACTCTAAAATATACAGTACCGGTACAATTATATGCTTATTTTTACAAGACGACAAGACAAAACAAAAAGAACGGCAAAGGCCGCATCGCCTTGAACAACAAATTATGGCATTCGGTTGCAAGCTGAACATCCGTCCAATTACTTACACGAGACAGATCGAAGGTTAAAAACGGTCGGAAAATATAACTTTTTTGCGTTTACCGTTGTGTCTTTGTCTGTATTATATTTATCTAATGTATCTAATAGCAGTGCGTTAGCATATAATTTCTCACATCCTTCCTCTATTAAACGAATAAAATCGCGGGCATCTGAAAAGTAATTTTTATATGCTTCTCTTACCTCTTGAGATGTATCTGCCCGCACTAATACAATATCATCGTGTGGAATCTCTTTTCCCAAAATAAACAATGATGTTAACGCATCTGGCGCATCCTTAAAAGTTTTGATTTCAAGAGTTCCGTCCGTTTTAAAAATCAGAATAGCATTTTTCTTTTTAGATATTTCTGTGTTTGTAGTATTAAGTCCTTTAAGTCGTTGTAATAGGTGAATCTCATTACTTAAAGTAATAAAGGATTTTACAAGTTCATTATTTTCAATATCAGGTAAAGGACCTTTCATATTTTCGTGTGCACGAGCTAAAATTTCACTCGCATATACCATTGATCTTTCATAACGATCATCATTACCTCTTTGAAATTTAGGTTGGTTCTCTGTTATCAAACCAATAATTTCAACAGTAGTTGACCATGCATGCTGAATACGTGTTCTGTATTGGATTTCAACATTCAATCGTTACGGATATTCTCTTGAATGAAAAAACGGGGTCTGGATTTTCAGCTCCATTATTATTCATTTCATCAAGCAAATCATTTATAACTCGGGAGGCATGTTCTGCAAGCTTTTTTTTTGCATGTGTATCTATAAGAAGCAATACGTATTTAGTATTGAATGCTCCTAATGCTTGCTGAATGATTGCAGCCTTTCCTTGTATTTTGGAATTGAATCTATCAAATTTCTCGTTTATTAAGTCTTTGACACCTCGACAGAATTTAGAGACATCAGCACATGATGGCTCACCTGTACCGTCTTGACTATATTTGGATTGAACTACGAATAATTCTCCTTCATTTGATAAATATATTGCATCTATGCCATTATCATTACCTCCGTCCACAACTGCATCAGCAGCTTCTTGTTCACTACATCCACTTGTGTAATGAACGGCATAAGCAGCAAGGCAACGAGTCGTTATTTTTATATCTTTTTCTTTGTCCTTATCTGCTATATCAGATGTGTCAATCTTTGTTGCGAATGCATCGCAAATTTTATTTCGAATCTGTTGGATATGAATGACGCTCATGTCTAATTATAGATAAATAATTGCTAAATTCATTCAATATACGAAATATTCATATATTTTAAATAAGACCTTGACGAGTCTTTTCTGCATGTTGTTAATCGTGCGGTAGCGGGTAAAACGTTTTATTATCTGTCTTATAATTACTGCCCAAATTCCATTTCGCTTTCATGTTCATATCACAATGAACGTGCGACAGACCATCGCGAAAGATACCATATTGATATAACGGGCATTAAAACTTTTGGTTCATGTGCTATTCGGGAATCACAACCATGTCGTTAAATACTGCCTCTGCTTGTTTGAATATTTTCTCAATCTTTACGCTATATTGCTAGTCCGAATAAAACGGCTGCAAAGTTTCACATGTAAGATCACGATAACGAGCAAAGAATTTTAATGTGACTTTTGGGTGTGGTATGTGCATCGAATAGTTGGCCTGCATTCTACTTCAATGCGGACGATCCGTTTGTATCCAGTTCGCCGATATCGTTCATTTCTGAAAGGAGAACACGTCATAGTTACAGGACTTTTCGTAGATCAGATCGTTCCACCATGCCCTGTTATACTTTTTTGAGTGTTTTCATTTTTTAGTTAAAGCTCCGCTTTGTCCGCTGTACGGTCTGCAGATCAACATAGTTATGTTTTTCAGTGCGGTCAGCACATCCCGTTATTTTTTGTTTAGGTAGTCGTTCAAGTCTTTATAGCCATCATACATTATCGAATCGTCATGTACCCGCGTTCCGAATATCGTGCGTAGTTCACCGACAAGCTTTCGGCCTGTCGTATCCTGGTCGAGGCAGCATACGATATGTTCGTATCCCTGCAATCTACCTTTTGCCCGCGGAAGCAGCGATGCGGAGTTCAGGATCAGAAAGTCTTCATCCGACGAATGCCATGACACATCGCCTTGTTTGCACAGAGTCAGATACGAGAGGTAATCGGTAAATCCTTCGAACAGCCGGCAGCTCCGGTTCGACTTCTGCGGTCTGATCCATGTCGTGTCCTTCGGAGGAATGGCCCCTTTGAAATAGCGGTTGCGTATCTCGTAACCTCCGTTGTCATTGGCAAATCCTACGGCGAAATAGAACTTGCCGCGTACGGTGTAGTGCACTTCTTTACAGAGGGTCTGCGCTGTCTTCAGATCGATCTTGCGTGATTTCAGGTAATCGAGCAGTACCGGGTGAGCGAGCGGCATGATCCGGACGTTTCCGAACTCCGGCTCCGTAGGTGAGGTGTTCCTTTCCGGCATGGGGTCGAACGGAACCGAAACCGGCATATTCGCGCCGATCAGCCGCAAAAGACGGGAAACATCGTCCGTGCCGTATATTTCGGCCGCCAGCGAAATGATGTTCCCGCCCGGCCTATTCCGAAGTCGTACCATGTATTGAGACGTGTATTGACCTTGAACGAAGCCCGCGTCTCTTTGCGAAGCGGGGAAAGATACCAAAGGTCAGTACCTCGCCGTTTCACAGGCTGGAATCCGAGACCGGAAAGATAGGCGGCCAGCGGAATCGATTTTGCGGTCCGTATGTTCATCTCGATACGGTTCGCAAAATGTCCTCGCACAGGATACACCGGGACACGGCCTCGCGCAACAAGGCCATTCCGGTGGCGGCCATTTCTAAGAGTTTGCCGCGAATCTCTCCGCTCTTGTCCGAAGAGGTTTTGAAGCGATGGTAGGCCCTGCTGCCGTAACCGCAGGAAATGGACGCGAAAGATCGTACTTCCCTGTCGTTAGCCCGCGCGTAGGCGTCCATACGGCGGCGGAACAGGGCGTTGAACTGTTTATCCGTCATAATAGTTGATTTTTGAATGTGATACAAAAACGGAAGCGGCCCTGTACAGGGCCGCTTCCGCAATCGAACGATTGTTTTTAATGTCTTATTTATCGTCGTATATCGTCGTAGTGGCCGCAGGCGCTCAATACAACGACTTCTACATACTCGTCGAATATTTCATAAACGAGACGATGACGCTCCGTAATGCGTCGGGACCATTTCCCGGACAATTCGCCTTTGAGCCGCTCGGGCTTGCCGGTTCCTGTTTCCGGATGTTCCTCCAGTTCGGAGAGCAGACGGTCGATCTTTTTCAGCGCCTGACGCTCTCCGGCTTTCCGCAGCCGAAGGATTCCCTCGACCGCATTCTCGGTAAGGATAATCTTATAGCTCATAAATCGCCGAACAGTTTTTCCTTCAGTTCGGGCGTAAGCTCCGTCACCTGTCCCCGCTTAGCCTGCTCGATAGCCTCGCGGATAGCTTGCAGGTTCCGGGGATCGTTAAAAAAAGGATCGCCGCTTGGACTAACGCTCTCGTCGATATAAGGCTTGGATACCAGTTCGAACAGATCCTTGCCCCGCTTAATAACGACCCGTTCCGAGAGAGCCAGGTCGAAAAACTTCTTCTGGTTCTGTTTGAACTCGCTGGGCGATATAACATGTATGGCTGCCATGACTGTGTTTTTTAATTAACTAATTTCAGTATTTATTCAGGTACAAATATAGTACCTTTTCAGGTATAACGCAATCGGCATGTATTTATTGTTCCGATATAAAGCAAGTGCGCTTCCCCGGTCAGACGGTGATCCCGAAACGTTTCAGGTGTTCGCGGACGGTCCGGGCCGACGAATAGAGGTCTCGCTCTATGGTCATGCCGAAAGGCAGCCGCAGATTCCGTAGTTCGGACAGCAGGACGTAGCCCCATTCCCATTCGTGAATGTGGATATAGCCGAACAACAGCCAATCCCCGTCTTCCTGTTTCTCGGCTTCGGTAATCAGCCAAGTGCCCGATCCGCAGGGGTTGAAGTATTTGACGATTACTTCGGCGTCGAATCCCCGCCCGTCCTGCGATCTCAGCGGACGAGACATAAAATCTTTCTCTACTTTTTTTGTTATCAGTTCCATAACGGTCGTTGCAGTATTTATCCTCCCGCACAGAGTTTTTAATGGATTAAAAGCGATTGATGCAAATCAAAGGATCGTATCCGTTTCAGGCATCGGCCCTGTCCGCGTCTTCGCGAAAACGGACGACCGTCAGCGTACGCGTTCCGAAAAACGTATCGGAACGGAATGCGATCCGCTGGCGCAGCCAAAAAGGGGTCGAGGTGCCGAAGCCCCAACTGAAATAGCCCGACAGTTTGTGATTCGGCGAATTCATATCGGCCCATGCCAGTCGGCGGAACAACTCTCCGCTGTCCCGGGACTGAAGCATGCTGTTCAGAATTTGAGCATAGGCCCACAGGGAGCCGGGACCGGTATCGTAAACCGGCCCTTCCATTCGTATAACCATATCGTCGTCGTATTAAATCCCTCTTTCGGGGAAAAAAGGAAAAATGTTTTGATTGTCGGTACAATCGATCTGACAACCAGAAAGAAATGCAAAAAATTATGTTTTAGAACATGTTCGGATACATGATTCGGAGATTCGGATTCAAGAGCTTTGTAACGCAATCGATCATCCTATGAATCATGGAGAATGAATTTTCAAAAAAGACCGAATTATTGTCTGCGCTTGCCGGGATCATGGAAAAGCTGGAAGCCGTTCACTTCGATGTGCTGGCCGTAAAGAAGCAGCACAATATGATCGAGGGCGATCCTATCCTCGACTTTTACGAGACCTGTCAGATGCTTCATCTGAGCGAGCGACAGGTTCGACGGCTGCGCGAGGAGAAAAAGCTGATCGGCTTCACTTTCGGCGTCAAGCGCATGTACCGTTATTCGGAAATCAAACGGTATATCGACAAAATAGAGAATCAGGCGCGTCAAGCCGATTTATCCCGGAAACAGACCGATCGTTCATTAAAAAACTCAGAACATGAAAACCGTTGAAACCCTCACGATTCCCCGAACCGTTTTGACGAAGCTCATCAAACGGCACCGGCAGCTTATCTACATGAACTACTTTCTCGTACACTTGTGCGCGGTGCGTAACATCGATCTCGTATTCATGGCCGACGAGGTATGCCAGATGCTGAAGATCACCCCCGAGCAGCTGGAGACAGCTCGAAAAAAACGGTTGATCCGCTGCGGCGTTTTCGATCGCAGGTTCATTTACCATGCGGCCGACGTCGTTCTGCTGGCGGAGTTGCTCGGACGGAAAACGCTCCCTTCGAAAGACCGGTAGCACTGACCGGACGGTATAAAAACATACAGGGAGCGCGTACGCGCTCCCTGTATGTATGAAAGGCTCGCTTCATATCAGGCTGCCCGAGTTTCGGATACGGCGTTATCTCCCGCTCTTTGATCGAGTTCTTCCAACGCAGGATATTCCTCGATACCGGGGCCGGTTTCCTCCGGGTTATCGTCCGTTTTCGGCCGGTAGGGTTCCTTTACGGGAATCGTCGGCTCCGGACGAATATCGTCGCCGGGCACATCCTCTTCATCCGGTTCCTCCGTCTGCGGAATCTCGCAGGGCGGCTCCTGCGGCAGTTCGTTCGGATCGAACGGAACGGCTTCCGGTGCGATGTGTGACTGAAGCGTCCCGGACGCGAGCGTATGCCGGATTTCGAGTTCCGTCTCGTTTACGGGAAGTTCCGCATCCTTGCATCCCAGTGTTTTCAGCCGTTGGAGTATGCCCGAAAGCCGACGGTCGTAAACGTCCTTATGCCGTGAACGGATCTCCCGGTAGGCGTCCGGCTGATGAATCTCTACGAAGTCGCCGGACAGCCGGCCGATCAATTCGGGTACGAAACAGTTTTCTATCAGCTCGCCGCGCATGAACTCCCGCAGAAGCAATACCTGCTGTTCCGGGGTAAGCTCCCTGCATATCCGTACCTGCCGCTCTTCGGACATCGGCCAGTCATGTTCATTCAGTCCGAACTGCGGATACAGCCTCCGATCGAGTGTCCGGAGCAGCAAAAACCAGAAAATCCGCTGTTCCTCCTCCGTCAAAGCTCCTTCCCGGTAGTCTGTCTTACGCAAAGCTATTTTCAGGTCGACCGCCATATGGTCGAGAAACAGCCGGTAATTATTGGCGTGCCGCTCTTTCAGGGTATTTATCTTCTCCTCGCGCTCGATCTCCTCCTGCGTCTTAGTCCGGTCGACCGTTTCCGGATCGGACATTTCTTCTCCTTGCGATGAAAGTATTTCGCCTGTTTCCGGATCGACGCTTTCGCCGGCGAACGATACGATGTCGGGAACCGTCGTGAACGTGTTTCCAGAAAATTCCGCCGAATCGTCCGGACGGGTCTGCCGAGCCGAATTACTTTCATTCTGCTCTTCCGTTACCGGAATCGGCTCGTCGTAGTAGAATTCGATGCCGCGGTCTCCGATCACGGCGTAACGTATCAGTTCTCCCGCTTCGACCCGTCTTTGTATGTCGGCGCACTCCTGTTCGTACTCCTCCGATGCGCTGCGGAAAGTATTTATGCTTTCCGTATAATCCGCCTCTTCGGTGAAATTCTCCCTGCGCGGTTCCTCCGGCTTTTCGGGATGCGCTTCGTAGTAGCCGGCATAGCCCAGCGCACGGACCGGGCGGGATTCGTCCCGGAGGGCTTGCAGGACTTCTCCCTGCGAACAATCCTCGAAATAGCCGATCCGTATGCCGGGACATTCCGAAAGCAGTCTCTTCGCTTCGGCGACCAGGTACTCCGTATTCTTGCGTTTCATGCACGCCCGGTTCTGACAGACGTTGCAGTCACCGCAATCCGCAAAAAGCACCTGATTGGCCTTGTTGCTCGCACAGGACGCGCATTCGGTCTTATCGAAACGGTAAGAGTTTAGTTGAGAAAGGTACATACCGGCCAGACGGCTTCTGAGCTCTTTGGCCCGGAGATGCCGCCAGTGGCAGTCGAGACCCATTTTGAAATATCCGTCGTAGACTTCCCTCTGAATCTCTTTCTCGTATCGGCACAGCTCCAATGCCTGCGAAATATTGATCTCCTCGCTGTTCAGCAATTCTATTACCTCGGGGATCAGATCCAGCAGGCGGATACGGCTCAGGACGAAATCGCGCGTTCGTCCGAAATGCAGGGCCAGCGTTCCGACGTCGTAACGGCGCGTATCGATCAGGCGTTTGAACGCCTGTCCTTGCTCGAACGGCGTGATGTCTTCCCGCTGCAAGTTTTCGGCAATGGCGAAGTCTTCCGCTTCGGCGTCGCTCATCGGGCAGATCTTAGCCCGTATGGTCTCCCATCCCGCCAGTCGGGCCGCGCGAAAACGCCTCTCGCCGCATACGAGCGAGTAGCCTTCCTGCCCGTCGCTGCGGGAACGGAGCGTAACGGCATGGATCAGCCCGACCCGGGTCATGTTGTCGGCCAGTTCCCGGAGACTCTGTTCGGAAAAGTTCCGGCGGGGATTGAAATCGTTCGGAACGATCGAATCCAGCGCGATCTGCTGCTCGGGCAGGTCGGCGGAGGCTTGAGGGAGCGGAGAGCCCGTATTCTTTTTCGTACAGACCTTGCCGGTTGTCCGGGCTTTCTTGTTCTGTACGGCATTCCGTCGTACAGAAACGGTTGCATTGGCTTTCATAAGCACTGTTTTTGAAAGGTTAATAAAAAATGAAAGCAGGCCATAAGCCTGCTTTCAAAGAATTATTTTTTGTGGTATTGTTGCTGTTCAAAAATACATTATACTCGATCTACTTCAGATACAACAATGATTAAATTCGAAATAAAGATCCAAACTGTTTATTGTAATGAATGACAAAATAAGCGGTTGTCGGAGCGGCAAATCAATAATTTTTAGTCCTCGAATTTCGTTCGTTCCATTTCCTGCAATTTCTTTAATCCTAATTTCTCGATTTCCGGACGCCCTTGACGCATCCACGCATCGAGTTCTTGGGGATCGAACCGAATCGAATGCCCGAATTTGACATGCGGTATTTTTTTCTGATGGACGAGTCCGTAGATATAAGACGGCTTAAAACGGGTAATAACCGCCGCTCCTTTTATATCGACCAACCGATTCGGAGGAATCGGCTGTAAGGACGATAGCTGTTCCGTCAGAACGGACAGTTTCTGTTCGATCTTGTCGAATCGCCGATCCAGCCATACGATCAACTCTGTATTCATAAATATCTGTTTTAGCGGTTTCCGTGCTAAAATAATCGTATATGTCGTCCGTTCAAAGCGTTGGCCGGAGCAGGCCGCATATGGCCGTCGAACAAGTATCTACAAAGCGTCTTGCAACTTCTCTGCCGTGCTTTTTTTGCGGTTCTGAGAAAACGATGCCAGATAGTTCCGGGTCGTCTCGATGCTATTATGTCCCAAACTTTCCGATATTTCTTCAACGGACACTCCGAGATTCTTTAACATCGTAGCATAGGAATGACGGGCAACATAGGTTGTCAGCTTACTTTTTATCCCGAGTAATTGTGCCAATTTTTTCATGTAATAATTAATACTGCGTATAAAGTTGCCTTTGAGTCTGTACTGTTCTTCTAAAGAGTATTGGTCTGATGTGAGACCGAAAACGTAATCGGAAGGGGAAGTCTCTTTGACTTTCCATCTATTCAGAATGGCAAGGGCATCGTCCAGCAGATAAATTTCTATCGGCAGGACATCCCGTCGAGTCCGCTCTGTTTTCTTACGGTAAAATCTCAGGAAGCGACCGTCGATCGACTCGAATTTCAGGAAAAATATATCCACCATATTCATCCCGTTGCAATAAAAACTGAACATCCACATATCCCGGGCAAATTGGTATTCGGTCGGAAGAGAATTGGCGTTTTTAATTTTCCGAATATCTTCAATATCCAAAGCCTTTTTAATATTACGACCGATCGGAATCTCATACTTACGGTATTTCTTAGGCCCGAATGGATAGTGTTCTTTTGATATGACTCCCTCCAGTATAGCTATATTGTATATAGCTCTCAGACTACGTAAATTGATACCCACTGTTGTTAATGATTTACCTTGAGAAACCATATAAGCCTCGTATCGTTCCAAGAATTTGGGGGTAATTTCAGCAAAAGATAATTTCGGTTTAAACTTCTGTAATGATTTCATCGAATTACGATAAGCATTTGCTGTCCCGATCCGTTTTGACTTTTCTAATTCTTCTAAATAATCCTGATAAATATAATATACATTCTCTTTTTGCTTTTGTATTTTAGCTTGTCTTTCTTCTTTCTCTAATTGTCGTTTCTCTGCCTCAGTAAGTTTTCCTAAAAACATGCGCTCGAATTTCTCAAAAGAAAACTCATTATCCAATGTTTCAAGAACATCATTGGCCCGGACGAGTTCCTTTTCCAAATCGTTCTTTTTCGATTTTAGGTCTTTATTCAACAATTTGGGTCCCCACATAAGATTCCATTCTCTTGTATCAAATCGGAACACGGTACTATACCTTTTCCACCGACCATGACAACTTACAATGAATCGTACGGGAAAACGATTGTCGCGGGAACTCGCCCGTCTTTTGTCGAGCTCCAGTCTAACAGTTGCACATTGCATAATTTTAAAATTTATGTGCCAAAAATGTGCCTTGTATTTGCCCTTAAAATAAACGAACTTACTTATCGAATATTGTTCAATGTGTGCACATATAATACTGAACAACAGAAACTTAAATAAAATAACCAATTGTACGAAAAAATAAAATAAAACATTTGGCAAGCCTACGGATCAAGAGGTTACAGGTTTGAATCCTGTCGGAGTCACTGGAAAATCAAGCACTTGCAAAGGAATTTGCGAGTGCTTTCTATTTTTGCCATGCGAATTTGCCATCAAGTCGCGAAATCGAATAGGAAAACGGAAAACATGCGACAAAAAACCCCGGGTATAGAACACGGGGTCGGGGTAAGCACAGGCTTGTCTGGTCACAATCTGTTTTTCCTGAATTGCTGCACTCGTCGCTTTTCCTTATCCGAAAGCGCCCTTTGTACGGCAGGATACTTTCTCCGGAACTTAGCGAACGTATCCCGCGAGAGCCCGAACCGTTTGCATATGTCGGTGATCGATTTGTCTTGCTCCAGCATGCGGACGATCTCCTCCTGATTGTCGATCAACACCTTCTGTTTCGTAAAGCTGCCCTTTTTACGGCCGAGGACCATTCCTTCCGCCTTGCGCAGGGCCAAGGCTTCCTTGGTTCGCATGGAAATCAGATTGCGCTCGATTTCCGCCACCAGTCCGAAAGCGAAGCAAAGGACTTTGCTGTTGATGGTATTGTCGAACGAATACCCCTCCTTGGTTGTATAGAGATTGATCTCCCGGGCCAGACACTTGCCCATGATAGCCATGATGTCCGTCAGCGTCCGGCTCAGCCGCGAAATTTCCGTCACGATCAGCGTGTCTCCCGGCTTCATCCGCTTGAGAAGAGTGCCAAGTTTGCGGTCGCGCTCGCGCTTACGGCCGCTGACCACCTCCGTGACCCAGCTGTCGATTACGAAATCCTTACTGTCGGCGAAACGCCGGATTTCATTCTGTTGGTTAGCCAGATTCTGCTTGCCCGTACTAACCCTGAGATATCCTATAACCATTATTCTGAAAAATTAAGCGAAGGCGACGTTGCCTTCATTCGCAAAAAATAATCGGTACGGGAAGATGAAAAAACTGAACCGCGATTTTCCCGCTTCGGACATCTATCTCCCCCGAACCGGCAGCGCACGGATTTGCCGTGCGCCCCCACGCTTACCAGGCAGAAACAATACCAAAAGCGGTATGTCCTTCGATGAAAGACATACCGCTCGAAAATCCGGAGGACCGGACGGATCAATACCGTCTTCTGCCGTAGCCTCCGTTGTTGCCGAATCCGCCCCGGTCGTTCCGCTCCGTTTTCGGACGGGCCACGTTGACCGTGATGACCTTGCCTTCGAATTCGGTCTCGTTCAAAGCGTCGATAGCCGACCGGCCCTGAGTTTCGTCGGGCATCTCGACGAAGCCGAATCCTCGCGAACGACCGGTTTCGCGGTCCGTAATGATGTTAGCGGACGACACGTCGCCGTATCCCGCGAATAAGTTTCGCAAACTTTCGTCTTTCGTGGCGAAATTCAGGTTGGAAATGTAAATGTTCATTTTTTCGTTTTTTAAATCCGTAACTTGTTATTCTATTTCGTTCTCGTTATGCTCACCGCATTCATCCCCCCGGATTCCTCTTTCCGTTCCGAAAGCGACGATATGGCCCTCGGCAATGTCCGGGGGAGCCGACGAAACGTGAAAGAAATATTTCTCGGAAGATTCCATATCCTTGATAAAACCGTATCCCCTGCTCTCGTTGAAATGCTCGACCCGGCCCGTAAGCATCTCCGGAACAGAACTTTCCCTTTTGGGCGTAGCGATCGGCACGTCTTCCGGCCTGACCTCCTCCCTACCGCTTTTTTCGGGCAGGGTATCGGCTATCCGCCCGTTTTCGTCGACATAGGCGATCATCTCCTCGAACGAACTGGGACCGCCGGCCTGCCGTTCCTCCCTCCGCTTTTGTTTTTCGAGGCGCCTGGCCCGCTTCTTTTTTTCGTTCTCTCTTTTTCCGAACGATTGTGATCCTGCCATAGAAAAGTTTTGAATGGATAAAATAATCAGGCGGTGCAAGACACCGTCTCGAGTTTTCTGCCGGTCAGCTTCTGGATATCCCTGACCTTCGCGTGCTCGTCCTGCGAACAGAACGTGAGCGCTACGCCTGAGCGGCCCGCCCGGCCGGTTCGGCCGATACGATGGACATAGGTCTCGGCCGCATCGGGCAGATCGTAGTTGATAACGGTATGGAGCTCGCTGACGTCGATGCCCCGTGCGGCGATGTCGGTGGCCACCATGACCTTCACCTTTCCCGACTTGAAATCGCCCAAGGCCCTTTGGCGTTGCCCCTGCGACTTGTTTCCGTGGATCGCTTCGCTGCGTATGCCAGCCCTTTTCAGCATGCGGGCAATGTTGTCCGCGCCGTGCTTCGTGCGCGAGAAAACGAGCACCGACTTGTCCGCCTGCTTTCTGAGCACCGATACCAGCAAGCTCTTTTTCTCCGGCCTCTCGACAAAGTAGACGCGCTGATCCACCCTATCGACGGTGGAAGAAGCGGGCGTTACCTCGACCCGTACCGGATCGCACAAGACGGAGCCCGACAGAGCCACGATATCCCGGGGCATGGTGGCCGAGAAAAGAAGCGTCTGGCGCCGGACCGGAAGCAACGGCAACAAGCGCCTGATATCGGCGATAAAGCCCATGTCGAGCATCCGGTCCGCCTCGTCCAGCACGAAATGCGACAGGTTCCCGAGTTCGACCTCTCCCTGAGCGATCAGGTCGAGCAGACGTCCGGGAGTGGCGATCAGAATATCGACGCCCCGGCGGAGCCTGTCCGTCTGAGGTCCCTGCTTGACTCCCCCGAAAATCGTCGCGTGCTTCAGGCCCGTATACTTTCCGTAATCGGCGAACGACTCGCCGATCTGAAGGGCGAGCTCCCGCGTGGGGGTCAGAACGAGGGACCGAATAGCACGGCGGCCGCTTTTCCCGTGCGACCTTCCGCTCCGCTCGCGCCGGAGCGGAACGGTCTCTTCCGCGACGGCCGACGGTTCCCGTTCGAGGGACCGTTCCTCGATCAGTCTCTGCAAGAGGGGCAGGGCGAACGCCGCCGTCTTGCCCGTGCCGGTCTGGGCGATTCCGAGAATATCCGCGCCCCGCAGGACGATCGGAATAGCCCGTTGTTGGATGGGCGTGAGCTCGTCGTATCCTTTTTCGCGGACAGCCTTCAAGATAGGCTCCGCCATGTTCAGTTCGTTGAATGTCATAATGATTTCGGGTCCGCATTCGCGGACGTTTTTAGTGATCGGCCGCCCGAGGCGACCCGATAAAAATGGAGAGATTGTTTCCGGCTTCCCCGACCCGGCAGGACGCCTTTCGCACGATCGGAAAGACAAACGTCATCGGGAACAAGAACCGTGAAGCCGGGCTTGCGCTCGCCGGCAAAGAATGATTTCATTCGCGTTGCATCGTTGAATTGGACATAAGCCGTCTTCGGTCTCCGCCGTGAGACTTACTCTGGCCGTTTACTGCCGAAACAAAGAAAGCTTATAAAGGTCGATTTCAACGATGAAAGAACCGGAGCAGGAACGCGCCCGGGAAATGCAAGGAAGATAAGGATCAGAATGAACTCGCGTTGTTTACTGCTCAAAGGTAAGGATTATTTCCCCGTTCGCACCATGTTCGGCGAAAAAAAACGCCGCCGCTTCGGTTCCGGACAGCGGAGATGCCTTTCATAGCCGCAGGCAAACCTTTATCGGACAGCGCATTGAATCTGTCTGCGCACCATAGATAAAAGGACAAGAATTTTACCGGCACGCTATCTTCTGCCCGGCATCCGGAACGCGGACGGAGAAACTCCCTCCAGCTTGCGCCCCATGTAGAATACATTCCACGCATCCTTGCCGTAACCGCCGCCCAGACACTCGAATGAGGATGCCGAGGCTTCCCGCACCTTGCCTCCCCGGAAGAAAACCGTCCAGTCGTCTTTGCCGTAGCCGCCACCGAGGCTCCCGAACGACGAAGCGGAAGCGTCCTTCACCTTTTTGCCCCGGTAAAACACGTTCCAGTCGTCTTTCGCGTACCCTCCGCCCAGACCCTCGAACGACGAGGCGGAGGCGCCGTCCACTTTCACTCCCTCGAAAAAGACGCTCCACGCATCCTTGCCGTAGCCGCCTCCCAGATCCTCGAACGACGAGGCAGAGGCGCCGTCCACCTTCCACCCCCTATAATAGACGTTCCATGCGTCCTTCGCATACGAGCGGCCTCGGCTCGGCCGGGAAAACCCGGCATACTCCGCAACGCGGGAACATGCGTCGTCCGGTGCGACGACGCCCGACGATCCGGCGCCGAGAGCAGCGCACGAAAGGATAACGGAGAGGACAACGATTCTCATAGCTCGACGGATTTGATGGCTCATCGGGCAAAGATAGCGAGATCGGACGACAAACGCCGCCCGATCCGAAACTTTCCGGCAAAAAAACACGGAATCCGCCGCAAGCCCGACCGTTCAGCGACCGGACGAACCGCACCGGAGCCGGTAGCTCAAGGCGCCGGACGGACAGCGTTCGATCTGTTCGATCAGCTGCCGCGTCGTCGCCCGGGTCGGATCGACCCACGGCCGCAGGCGGGGCCTGTAAACCTGAGGAAGCATCCGGACGCAGACTCCGGCGTGAATGCAGAGACCGGGCTTCCAGATCACGGTCAGCTCGCCGTTGGTATATTCCCTGACTATTTCCATGATCGCTCAAATTCATCCATAAGAAGGCAAATGCGCCGACCTGCCGTCACTCCCGCGCGACGATCCGTTCCCACCGAGGATTCTTCCGAATGTACCCGGCCACGAACGAGCACCGGGGAATCAGCCTCAGGCCCTGCCGGTCGATGTCGGCGAGCGCCTTTTCGACCAGTCGGCTCCCGATGCCTCGTCCGGCCAGTTCGCGGGGAACTTCGGTATGGGTCAGAACGATCACGCCGTCCGCGGGCTTCGCATACTCTATCATGGGAGTCAGCCCGTCGATACGGAACTCGTAACGCTTACGCGGAGCGTTGTCGAACAGTTCGTATGCCTTCATGACTTTTTCCGTTTGCATCGGCCGGAATCCTGCAATTCGGATACCAAACGGGAAACGCCCGCGCCGCTCCCCTTTCTGCCCGACGGTTCGCGGCACGGTTCGGCCCGTACAGGAAACGCCCCGCGCAGAGGTTTTCCTTGCACAACGGCCATTCACGGCCCAAGGCCGCGAATCGACCCGGATTTTCGGACAGTCGCGGGACTGTTCGCCGCGCAACCGACAAATAAGCCGGAGTTGCCGGGCGAACAAAGAATGCCCGAGAAAACGAACAAGAGAAGATACTCGCCGCCGGATGCCGAGCGGCAGAACCGCCGGAGCGTCCCGCTGCGCCGAGCCATCTGCAGCCAAACCTCGGACTACCTACCCGGCGCTTTCGCTGCCATGCGGTCACAAACGCAAGTCGGATGAGGAAACAACCGGATCAGTACCTGCGAAAAAGGATCAATCGAGGTAGTGCAGTATGCCGCCGCTGATCTGGAGCAGCGAAATCTCGCAAAGCTTCGTATTGTACTGGGCCGAGAGAATCCGCTCCTCGGCATCGAGCAGGCTCTTCTGGGCCTCGCGCATCTCGATGCCCGACAGGTCGCCGAGCAGATAACGCTCCATGGCGATCTCGTAATTCTCGTTCGCGGCGACGAGGTTCTCCTCCTCGAGCTTGAGCAGCTCCACGTTGTTGCGATAAGCCTGCCAGAAATTCGAGAAATCGGCCTCCAGCGACAGTTCGAGCTGTTCGGTCCGCAACCGGGCGTTGTCGATCTCGATCCGGGCATTGCGCTGCTCGCGGCGGCGATTACCGTCGAAAATCGTCATGCCGAGCGTCAGGCCGGCATCGGGACCCAGCGTGCGGCGCTGAAGCGTCGAACCGCTGCCGTAGCGATTCAGCGAGTAACCGTACCCCGCGCCGAGCTTCAGATAGGGATAATTGCGCGAGCGAAGCGTCTGCAGATCGAGTTCGGCCAGTGTCTGCTCGCGGGCCGAGCGAAGCAGCGAGGCGTTCGCGCGCAGCATCTGCCGTTCGAGCTCCCGGCGGTCGAGCGTCTCATCGACCCGAATCAGCGAGTCGAGCACCAGAATGTGCCTGTCGACGCTATCGACGGCCATCAGCTCGTTGAGCCGGATACGCGAAGCGAATACGAGCTCCTGCTGCGTGATGTACTGCGAGCTGTCGGCATTGAAGTCGACCCGCGCCTGCAACAGGTCCAGACGGGAGAAACTGCCGATCCGATAGCGCGCCTCGACGATACGCAGCCGCTCTTTGGAAAGCGACACGGCGTAGCGGAAGTTCTTGAGCCGGATTTTCTGCTGGACGAAATTGTAGTACTCGGCCGCCAGCGAAGCGACGAAATCCTCGATCGCAATGCGCGTCTCCAGCTCGCCCTGAGCCTTGAGCTCCTGCAGGCGGCGATAGTCGGTCCGTATGCGGAAGCCCTCGAAAATCGTCCATTCGAGGTCGAGTCCCGCCGACACGGTCTGGTCGTACGCCCCATTTTCGGAGGACGTCTCTCCGGCTCGCGGACGGGTGCGGCTATCGGACAGCGCTCCGTCGTAGCCTGCCGAAAAATCGAGCGTCGGCAGAGCCCCGGCTGCCGCCCGGGTCGCGTTCGACGAGCTGATCCGCTCGTCGTTGCGAGCGATGCGAATCGAGTAATTGCGCTCCAAGCCCGTCTCCAGACAGGACTTCAGCGTATAGGGAGTCTGCGCGGACAAGACGGACAAGCCGCACAGCGCCCAAGTCAGCGACAGGAATCTTCTCATGCTTTCTTTTTGTGTCTGTCGGTGGAAATATAGCTGTACATGGCCGGAACGATGTAAAGCGTCAGCAGGGTCGAGACGAGCATGCCGCCGACGACGGCCACACCCATCGCCACGCGGCCGGCAGCCCCCTCGCCGGTAGCCAAAGCCAGCGGAATCAATCCCAGCACGGTCGAGGCGCTGGTCATCAGAATCGGGCGCAGGCGCTGCAACGCGGCCTGCTCGATCGCCTCCCCGCGGGCGAGCCCCGACTCCTGCTTCTGATTCGCGAACTCGACGATCAGGATACCGTTCTTGGCCACCAGCCCGATCAACATGATGATGCCGATCTGGCTGAATATGTTCATCGTCTGCCCGCCCGCATACATGAACACGAGCGCCCCGGCCACCGCCAGCGGTACGGTGAGCATGATCACCAGCGGGTCCTTGAAGCTCTCGAACTGCGCGGCGAGGATCAGATAGATCAGCACGATGGCCAGCACGAAAGCGAACATCAGGCTCGACGAGCTCTCGCGGAACTCCTTCGAATCGCCGGCCAGCGCCGTGCGGAACGTGTCGTCGAGCGTCTCGCGCGCGATGCGGTCCATCTCGTCGAGGCCCTGCCCGATCGTCTTCCCCTCGGCCAGTCCGGCCGATACGGTAGCCGAAACGAAACGGTTGTAGCGATAAAGCTGCGGCGGAGCGACTGCCTCCTGCAACGACACGAGGTTATCGAGCTGCACCATCTCGCCGGCCTCGCTGCGCACGTAGATCGACTTGAGGTCGGTCGGCTTGTTGCGCTGTTGGCGATTGATCTCGCCCAGAATCTCGTACTGCTTGCCGTTCATGTAGAAATAGCCCATGCGCTGGCCGCTGAGGCCGTACTGAAGGGTTTCGGCTATGTCGCGCGTACTGACGCCCATCAGACCGGCCTTGTCGCGGTTGATCGTGATGCGGGCCTCGGGCTTGCTGAACTTCAGATCGACGTCGGCCATCTGGAAAACGGGGCTCTCGTAGACCTTCGCCATAAATTCGGGCAGTACCTGCTGGAGCTTCTCGAGATTGGTCGCCTGCAGCACGTACTGCACGGGCATCTGGCTCCGGCGGCCACCGAACGTACTCTGCTGCTGCACGAAAGCACGGGCCATCGTCTTGGATCGGACGGCTTTCGACAACTCCTCGGCGATCTCCATCTGCGAGCGGTCGCGGTCGGCAATATCCCGAAGCGAAATCCGGACATTGCCGCTCCCGCTCGACACGCGGGCCGTAATGGCCTCGGCCTCGGGAACGAGCGAGTCGACCAAACGGTTGATGTCCTCGGTATAATCGCGTATGTACTCGTAGGTGACTCCCTCGGCCCCGCGCGTGTTGATCGATATGGACGAGCGGTCCTCGAGCGGAGCCATCTCGGACGGGATACGGCTCCAAAGCACCCAGATCATCCCCACAGTCAACAGCACGACCGGTATGGCCACGACCCTCCGGCGCATGAATGCCGCCAGCGTCCGGGCATAGAGGCGGTTCATCCCGTCGAAGAAAGGCTCGGTCGCCCGGTAGAACCAGCTCTGCCGCTCTTTCCGCACGAGCATCTTGGTAGCCAGCATCGGAGTGAAGGTCAGCGCCGCGAAAGCCGAAATGAGCACGGCGCCCGTCACGACCAGACTGAACTCGCGGAACAGGCGGCCGGTCGTGCCCTGCATGAAAACGATCGGGAAAAAGACGGCCACGAGCGTGATCGTCGTCGAAATGACGGCGAAGAAAATTTCCTTCGATCCCTCGATTCCCGCCTCTTTGGGCGTCATTCCCCGCTCGATACGGATATAGATGTTCTCGGTCATCACGATCGCGTCGTCGACGACGAGACCGACGGCCAGCACGACGGCCAGCATCGACAGCACGTTGATCGAGAAGCCGGCTATGTACATGACGAAAAACGCCCCGACGAGCGATACCGGGATCACGACGCACGGAATCAGCGTAACGCGCCAGTCGCGCAGAAACAGGAAAATAATCACGATCACGAGCAAAAAGGCGACGTAGACCGTCTCCTTCACCTCGTCGATCGAGGCGCGGATGAACTTCGTATTGTCGAATCCGAAGCGCGTGACGACGTCTTCGGGCAAATCCTTGCTCATCGTTCTCAACCGCTCGTAGACGGCGTCGGCAATGTCGATATGGTTGGCTCCCGGCTGCGGAATCACGACGACGCCGACCATCGGAATGCCGTCCATCTTCATGTAACTGCGCATGTCCTGCGGACCGAGCTCGGCCCGGCCTATGTCGCTGAAGCGGATGATCCGGCCATTTTCTTCACTGACAATCAAATCATTGAACTCCTGAGCCGTATGCATCAGGCCCAGCGTACGGATCGTCAGCTCGGTCGTATTGCCCTCGATGCTGCCCGAGGGAAGCTCGACGTTCTCGCGGTCGAGCGCGTTTTTCACGTCGACGGGCGTGATGCCGTAGCCGGCCATCTTGACGGGATCGAGCCACAGGCGCATCGAGTAACGCTTCTCGCCCCATATCTCGACGCTGCTCACGTCGCCGATCGTCTGCAACTGCTCCTTGACCGTCAGATCGGCGATCTCGCTCAGCTCGAGCAGCGACCGCTTGTCGCTCTGGATGGTCACCATCAGAATAGGCGACGCATCGGCGTCGGCCTTCGACACGGTAGGAGGATCGCAGTCGCGCGGCAGATAGCGCTGCGCGCGCGACACCTTGTCGCGCACGTCGTTGGCCGCCGTCTCCAGATCGACCGAAAGCTCGAACTCGACCGTGATGCGGCTCGACCCCTGCTTGCTGACGCTCGACAACGAGCGAATGCCCGGAATACCGTTGATATTCTGCTCAAGCGGCTCGGTAATCTGGTTCTCGATCACGTCGGCATTGGCCCCCGGATAGGAACAACTGACCGAAATGATCGGGTTGTCGACGCTCGGATACTCGCGCACGCCGAGCGAGGTGTAGCCTATCAGGCCGAAAAGCAGGATAATCAGCGTCAGCACCGTCGCCATGACGGGCCGCCGGATGCTCAGTTCGGAAATGTTCATAGGGCAACCGGTTTATCGAAGATTGTCGAGCTTGACTTCCAGACCGGTGCGCAACTGGAGCGTACCGGAAGTAATCAGCGTGTCGCCGGGCGAGAGGCCGCGCACGACCTGAATCACCGAGTCGGTCCGGATGCCGGTCTTGATTTCGACCGGACGCGCCGTGCCGCCTTTATAAAGAAAGACCTTGTCGACGCCCATCTCGGGCACGACGGCCTCGGTCGGAACGGCGATCGCCTCGGGTATATCGCTGATCTGTATGCGAATGCTGGCGAAACGTCCCGGGAACAAATGCTGCCCGTCGTTGGGATAGAGCGCGCGCACGGAAAGCGTGCGCGACTGCTCGTCGACATTCGGATCGACGGCGTACACCTTGGCGCGGAACGTCTCGAGACTCCCCTCGACGGTAAAGGAGAGCGGTGTTCCCGGCCTGATCTCGGAGGCATAGCGCTCGGGCACGCCGAACTCGATCTTGAGCGGAGCGATGCGCGTCAGCTTGGCAACCACGACCGTAGGCGACGCATAGGCTCCCTCGCTGACGCGGCGCAGACCGATGATCCCGTCGAACGGAGCGCGCAACTCGGTCAACGCGATGTTGGCCTCGCACAGCTCGATGTCGGCGTTCAGCGTAGCCAGCTCGGTCCGCGCCTGCTCGTAAGCCTCTTGACTCACGGCATCCTTTTCGAGCAGCGTGCTCTGACGGTAGACCCGATCCTCGGCCAGCTTGACCTGAGCCTTGTACTTGGAGAGCTGGGCCTGCAGCGGCTTGTCGTTGACCTTAGCCAGCAATTGTCCTTTTTTTACGGGAGTGCCCTCCTCGAAATCGATCGAGACGATCTTGCCCGAGGTCTCGAACGAAAGGTCGACCTCCTCGTCGGGCAGCAGGGTACTGGTCGTGAAAATGTCGTCGGTCAGATGCTGCGGACGGATCACGAGCGCGTTGACATGAAGCACGCCGCCCTTGGCAGCGGGACCCGCTCCCCCCGCCCCCTCTTCGGCGGCAGGGGTCCGCAGCAGATTGTAACAACCCGCCCCGGCAGCCACGAGCAGCACGGCGGCGGTAATCAGCCATTTGATTCTTTTCCTCATCGAAACGAAGTTTGGGTAGTATTGTCCTTACTGGCAAAAATACAAAAAGAGGCTGGAAAATCTTCCCGTCCGACAGGCAATTTTGACCAAAATTCTTGTTTCGGCACGGACCCGATGCGAAAATCGTTCACGGCAAAGTATTTGCATCGGCAATTACGGGCCGAACGGCCGAAACAGGCATCCTATGAACGAAGACAGCCGCCTCACCCAGTGGGCGCACGAAATGCTGACCGAAGCGGGCATACGCCCCGAAACCGCCGACCTGCTGGATCAGGCGATCATTCTGCTGCTGATCGTACTGATCGCATGGGCTGCGGACCTGGTCTGCCGGTTTCTGATTCTCGGCGTCGGAAAGCGGATCGCCGCACAGGCGGACAAGAAATGGAAAGGAGTGCTGGTCGAACGGTCGGTGCTGCGCAAGTTTTCCGATCTGATCCCGGTCATACTGGTCTATCTGCTGATTCCGCTGGCCTTCCCGGCCCGCTCGCACACGCCCGCGGTGCTACAGACGATCTGTCTGATCTACGTCATCTTCATTATCATCATGCTTCTCAACGCCCTGCTCAAGGTGACGTTCGCTTTCCTGAACCGACGCGACGAAATGCACGACCGGCCTCTCAAGGGAATGCTTCAGATCCTGCAGGTCAGCCTGTTTTTCGTCGGAGGCATCGTCATCATCGGCCTTATCGTCGGACGGTCCCCGCTGCACCTGCTGGCCGGGCTGGGCGCATCGGCCGCCATCCTGATGCTGATCTTCAAGGACTCGATCCTCGGGTTCGTATCGGGCATCATGCTTTCGGCAAATAAGATGCTCAAGCCGGGCGACTGGATCAGCATGCCGAAGTACAACGTGGACGGGACGGTGCTGGAAGTGACGCTGAACACGGTGAAGATCGAGAACTTCGACAACACGGTGACCACCATCCCGCCCTACACGCTCACCAGCGATTCGTTCAAAAACTGGCGGGCCATGTCCGAATCGGGCGGCCGGAGGGTGATGCGCTCGGTAAAC
>ERZ857982.539-NODE-539-length-52430-cov-12.984229_pt1 | contig 52430 bp, 37 predicted proteins | sample MGYA00519955_ERZ857982 | MGnify/ENA primary metagenome ERZ857982 (study PRJEB31778, sample SAMEA3449416) | human gut metagenome | biome: human gut; feature: human-associated habitat; material: faeces | place: United Kingdom | collected 2010/2012 ... | reverse complement strand
TCTACTTGCTACAATGAACAGAAACGGAGTGAGCGCAGATGATATAATGTATCTTGATATGTTCTATGAGTATAGAGATATGCTTGCAGAAGGACGAAAAGATGCCGAAATTCGGGACTTTCTTTCAAACAAGTATAAGTTATCATCCTCAACAATAAAAAGGGTTATGAAACATCTGAATGAGGAATGTGTTATATATTAAAAGAAAAAATGGTATATTATTTGTTTTTAAATGGTAAAATACCTTCTTTTGCAAAAATATTCATGCAAATAAACGTTTATGAAAAAGTACTTATTTTTATTATTATTGCCAATCTTATCATTTATCTCATGCTCCGATGATGAAGGATATTTTAATCCTATTTTAGCATCTATAAATGATACCCAATGGGGAGTTACAGAGAATATAAATGAACTATATTTTCAAAAAATAGAATCAGGAGACGGATATGGGTGCTATATTGCTTTTAAAGCAGGAGAGTTTACCATTAAATATTCATCAGAAGATGTACAACTTTTTTCTATCAATGGAACCTATGAATATGATCCACCATTATTAATAATGACCTTTAACGACAATAAAGAGGTACAATATAAAATCATTCAAAACAAAATGGAACTCATAAGCCCTAATACATCGTTAGGCAATCACGAAAATATAAGTTTCCCAAATACGTTTTATAGGTATATAAAATAAGAAGGAATAGCGATAGTCTATAATAGTAAAGCCTTGTATTGATTGATACGGGGCCTTTTTGTATTTATACATTTATTCTATTTAATATTGATACTCTTACCGCAATGAGGACAACCTTTGGAATACAGACAAAGAACTATTGAATGAGATACTAAAGAAGTTATAGCAACCGGGGAACGTTGGAAAACGCCCCCTTTTTGCTATAGGTACAGCAACTCAACAGCATATTTGCAGCACCTTAAGATATAAAAGCCCACACACGATCTATTAACTTGTACGGGCTTCTCTTTTTAATCCATCATTTTAAACTTCTTCCCACAGTTGGGACAGGTGATTGTGTTTTTATCCTCCTCCGGTCTTTCTTCATCTAATAAGTCCGATACGGATACTCCCAATGTTTTTGCTATTTTTTCAAGTGTTTCAATAGTGGGGTTTCCATTAATGTTTCGTGTTAATGTATCACGTGTGATTCCTAATACATCCGCCACTTGTTGCATTGTAAGCCCTTTAGCTTTAATCACTTCCTTTACTCTTAGTTCCATAATTTATAATTTTTATAATCGTGTATGCAAATGTAGCTTTTTCTTAGAATAACGACATTTCAATATCGTTAATAAAATGTAAAACGGCAATATAATATCGTTTTTTATTTGTAAATACTACATTATACTGTATCTTTGCAATGTGATAAACGACATCAAAGTACAACAAAGTAGTATAAACGATAAAAATAATACAATTATGGCACGTTACGATTTAAGCAAGATAATGAAGAGAGCACACAACTTGTATAACAATGCCCGTGCAAAGTACCCGACATTTGCCGATGCACTCCGTAAGTCTTGGAGCATGGCAAAGTTTGAGGTTAGAGTAGCCGAAGAACGCCAGGCAATCGAAGCGGAGACTAAAACACGTGAAGCAAAGGTACGTGAAGAGAACGAGCAAGCCGCCATTAGTTCGGTTCTTCTTCGTGCACAAATCGAAGCCGACCGGATCAGGAGAGAAGCGGAAGCCAAAGCGGAACGCATGAAAGGCGAGATAGCAGCACGCAAAGAGGGTATCTCTTATAATGAGTATCAAAACCGTATTAATCGTGCAATGGGCTACGGGTGTGGCTCGTATTGTGGTGATTGATTATTAACCGGAGGGAGTAACTTAGAGTTACCCTCTCATAAAATATACACTATGACAGAGACAAAGGTTTACAAGCTCCACGAGAGCAAGCAAGTAGAGGATATTGCTACCATGCTAAAGATAGAAGGAATAAAGTATAATGTATTCGAATACGAAGAGTACACAGCAATAGAAGTGACCGGTACACCATTAGAGATAATAAGAGCCTCCACGATATATCAACAGGTTGCAACCATTAAGCTATAACGAGATGGAGATATTGATAGTATTCGGATGCCTATACACTGGCTATAGGATATTTAGGAAAAAGGAAGAGCACTTCTTTGATATTTAATCAATTATGAACGCTACACTAATTATTTGTATCATCCTTCTTGCTTTCTGTATCTGGGATGAAATGTTTAACGATAACAACAGAAATCAATCAATATAAATATAACTTTAATAACAATGGAAACAATTGATTTACAAGATTTAATCACAGAGAAAAATGTAGAATTACAAGAGTTCATCAAAGAGCAAATGAGAATACACCAGCTTAGTAATTTATCAATAGACCAAAGAGAGTTAATGATAGATACTCCCACAATAAGTACAAAGCAAATGATTGATGCTTATTATTCCACGATCCAGCATATGGCAGCTCGGCTGATTGAATTAGAAGGCAATAATGAGGCATGGAATAAACATCGAGCCATTATCATGAAGAAGGTAGCAAAGAAAGAAAAGGAATGTAAGAGGATAGAGAAGAAAGCCCAAAAACATGAAAAATATAGCCAGAAACTCACACGAGAGTACAATATAAAATATAACGCTAATATACAACTTTAGATACTATGTACACGCAATTAGAAAACGAAATACAAGAGATGATAGCATTTAAGGTCAAAGGTGATAATATGAACAATGGAACACGCTCCAGTTTTGAAGATGGAGACAGATTGATAGTAAAACCCTTTAGCATTGAGAGTTTTAGAAACAATATAAGCAATGATTTGAATAGCTTTTGGGTAATTGAGACAGAGCGAGGATGCCTGTTTAGGCAAATAGTTGGGTATGATAATAATCGTGATGCGATAAGATGTCACTCTTTAAACGTTTCCGGGCAATACCTAGATGTTTTTGTAGAAATTAGAAATATTACTAAGGTCGGCAGAGTGATTGAATCACAACGTAATACGTTACGATGAGTAAAAATAGCATACAACAAGAAATAAGTTAGTGTTAGGGGTTTTCGGACCGGCACATAAGTTGACGCCAATCGACAAATCCGCCCTGGTAACAATACGGTTGCCGGGTTTTCTTTTTATGATGGCTATTTATGAGGATGAATGAGATAAACCCACAAATAAAAAGATCAAAATGTCGTAATAACTCCAATTATTTTTGTTCATTTGTCAACTTAACAAAAAGAAAAAGATATGGAAATAGATCCGATTATTAAGCAAGCCATTGAGATTGGTATTAAATTAGGTATTGAAGCATACAGGAATGAAAGGAATGCAAACCTCAAAAACAAAAAGATTCTTATCTGCAGGTCTGATGCAGAAAGACGTTTTGGTCGTGGAGTTATCAGAAATTTAGAGAAACGGAAACTAGTATTCCCTTATCAATTTGGTATTGAAACAATGGTAAACGAAGAAGGTGACAAAATTTCCGAACCTAGAGGACATATATACTACAAACTGCATGAAATTATGGAAGCTGTTGAGGGTGGAAACATTCTAAAGTGTCTTCAAAAAATACAGATGTAGATAAAATAACCAAAAGCAATTTAATATAAAATCAACAAATTATGAAATTACAAGATTTATTGGAAAGCGATTTAAATATTTCCATAACGATTACGATCAAGGAGCTAAAAGAATTTGCAGATTATCTTCTCCAACAGTCAAAAGATGATATAGAACGTTTGATTTTAGAAACAAAGCAACCCAAAGAATACCTTACTCCCAATGAAACTGCAAAACTATTGCATGTCAACCGTAGCACATTATATCAGTGGAATAAAAATGGATATTTACGTGTAATAGAAGTTGGAGGAAAAAGGCTTTATAGACAATCTGATATTGATGCCATTTTAAATAGGAAATAATCAGAAAAGAGCTGAAAAAGCAATTGTTGGAGATTGATTTATAACTTAATAAATAATACTATGATAGGAATAGAAAGAAGATTTTCAGACGACACTCGCCTAATTGACTTAACAGTTGGTGAATTTAAGGATTTATGTAATAGTTTGATTCCTAAACCTAAAGAGGAAGAAAACGATGAAATAGTATATGGCCTTGATGGCCTGGCTAAAATTTTTGGTGTATCAAAAAATCAAGCATATAGAATGAAAAGGTCTGGTAAATATAAAGAAGCCATAAAACAAGAAGGTCAAGTTATTATTACAAATAAGAAAAAGGCCTTAGAATTATTCGGAAAGCAAAATTAATTGCAATAATGAAAGTTATTAGAACCAAACTTCCGAATACCGTTATTTGGAACTGATACACTACAAAGATTTTTCCGTAGTCATTACGCACGTATTGAAAGAAATTCTCAAAAATGTGGATTTTGTGGATGCTATAAAAAAGGAGAAGAAATAAGCATGAAGATTTTTTCACGGTCATTACACATGTGAGAAAAAGCTGCCTCCTTTTAGCTTTATTGCTATTTCAAAAAGATTTTGTACCTTTGAACACAGAAGAGCCCGTAAAAGACAATTTATATATATCTTTGTCACTAGTTTGTCACCCACGATTAGAAATACGGGCTCTTTACTTCTGGCTATCAACAACTTACAATATTACATTATCTTATGCGAGTAATCAGCGGTATTTACAAACGAAGAAGATTTGACGTGCCTCGAACATTTAAAGCACGCCCTACGACAGATTTCGCCAAAGAAAATCTGTTTAATGTACTCAATAACTATATCGATTTTGAAGAAGGAATAACAGCTCTTGATTTGTTTGCCGGGACAGGAAGCATCAGTATCGAACTGGTATCCCGTGGATGCGACCGTGTTATCAGCATTGAGAAAGATCCTGCACATCACTCATTCATCTGCAAAATCATGAAAGAGGTGCAGACAGACAAATGTCTGCCGATACGCGGAGATGTATTCAAGTTTATCAAGAATGGCCGCGAACAGTTCGACTTCATTTTTGCCGATCCTCCCTACGCTTTAAAAGAGTTGGAAACAATCCCCGAATTAATCTTTCAGAATAATCTTCTCAAAGAAGGAGGATTATTGGTACTGGAGCATGGAAAAGATAATAATTTCGAAGAAAATCCACATTTCCTTGAGAGAAGGGTGTATGGAAGTGTGAACTTCTCACTATTCAGATAAGATCCAAATACTATTTCATCCTTATTAAAGTAGCGGAGCCAATAAACGCACGATAGACTCCGCAGCTTTTTGTCTCCACGAACGTCTGCCCCAATTCTTCAAAAAGATCTGTGTACTTTCGCGCTGGTCCTGAAGAAATATTTCTTTCATTTCAAGGGCAGTTTCTACGTCATACATAAAAGCATTCACCTCAAAGTTATGCTCAAAGCTACGGAAGTCAACATTGGTAGAGCCTACAGTGGAAAGCATATCATCTGAAACCATCAGCTTAGAATGTAGAAAACCTTTCTTATAAAAATAGACTTTAACACCTGCCTGCATCACATCTGCCAAATAAGAACGCGATCCAAGATGAGTTATCCAGTTATCTGCACGTTCCGGTAACATCAAGCGTATATCCACCCCAGACAATGCTGCTGTTTGCATAGCTGCTAATATTGGTTCTGTAGGCAAAAAATAAGGTGTTTGCATATAGAAATATTTTTTTGCACTGGTAATGGCAACAGTCAATCCCTGCATGATTTCTTTCCATGGCCCGATAGGCTCACTCGTGGCAATTTGCACTAAAGAACTTCCGTAAGAGTCAATCTTCGGAAAATAACGGGAAGCGGTTATCAACGTACGGTCTACAAAATACCAATCAAGCAAAAAAGCTGTTTGTAAACCATGCACTGCCTTGCCTTCCAACATGATATGCGTATCGCGCCAAATCCCCCAAGAAAAGCCACGCATATAACGTTCTGCCAGGTTCATTCCCCCAACGAAGCCCACGCGTCCGTCAATAACGACAATCTTTCTATGGTTGCGGTAATTCACCCTACTGGTAAATAAAGGAAAACGTACTTTCAAAAAGCTCCTGACTTCGATACCGGCATTGCGCATTTCTTCAAAAAAACGGTTAGGCACATGCCAGCAACCTACATCATCATAGATAACCCGTACTTCAACCCCGTGAGAAGCTTTTTCTATCAGCACATCCCTGACCATACGCCCGATAGCGTCATCTTCAAAGATGTAATATTCCATGTGGATATGCTGCTTCGCTTTTTGCAGTTCACGCAACAATGATTGAAGTTTGGTATATCCTTCGGTATAGACTGCCACACGGTTCCCCTCAAATGGAAACGCTTGATTCGTTTGCTGGAAAAGCTGAATAAGACGGAAGTATTCATAAGGAACGTCCGAACAATCCTGTGCGAGATATTCGGCCATTGGTTTCTTCAATAAGCGGTCGTAGCTTTTTTGCCCAATGATACGTTCGCGACGTTGACTCCGCCCAAAGAAAAAATAAAAGACAAGTCCGACAATAGGAAGGAAAAGCAATATGAGTATCCATGCCATGGTTTTAACCGGATTCCGGTTGTCAAGAATGATGATGACAATCGTACCGATAATGGCTCCAAAATAAAGAATATCAAAAGCCACTGTTGCTATCTGGCTAAGCATATAGTTCCAATCAATCATAGGAATCTCCTTTCATACGGATACTAAACAACAAATATAGAGTAAATTCTCGGATTAACAAAGAAGTCCCGGCAACAACATTGAATCGTTGTACCGGGACTTCCTGTTTTTATTTAAACCTATTACTCTGCTTTAGTGTGGTCTGCCACCTCCAAAGCCACCACGCGGGCCACGAGGTCCACCACCATCAAAACCACCATGACGCATATTGCCGCGAGCTTCTTTATTTCCAAAAACATTCAGACGATAAGAGAAACGAAGCATGCAATAGCTATTAATTCCATTATATTCAGAAACAGAACGCATATCGGCTGTTAACGAACGGCTGATATTAGATTGCTGCCGCAGAATATCATATACTTCAAAACTGATGGTTGCGGCATTGCCTTTCAGGAAGTTTTGGGCAATCTGTGCATTCCAAATAAGTTCATTCTTATTCATACTGGCATCACGATAACCACGACGAGCGTTATTAGTGATATTGGTAGACAACGTCATACTCCAAGGTAAAGAGATATTAGTACTTGCACCATAACCAAATGTATAGGGTTCTTGATTGTTTTCCGGACGCAGTTGATTTCGCTCAAAGTTATAGTTGATTGAACCATTCAAGGTAAATTCAAACCAGTCGTTACGGAAAGTTCCATTCAAATTCTCTCCGAAAGTCAGTGTCGTACTAGTGTTCTTGTCATTTATTTTAGTATCGTCATTAAAAAGATAAGAAACCGCATTGGTATAATTAGCACGGGAAAAAGAATTTATGGTAAACCGCTTGTCTCTCAATGCTGTATTGAATCCAAACATTCCCATCGCATTCCAGTTTCCGTTGATATTCTCCGGTTTAACAGTCACTCCACCAGTACTCTGATTATAAGTAGTGGCATTAGTAATGCTATTTTGAGTCATATTCAAGTTTGCATGAGCCATCATGCCACGCTGTTTATCTGCATTATAAGTATTATAAAACAAACGCATAGAATGAGAGAAAGAAGGTTTCAATCCCGGATTACCCTTACGGATATTCAACGGATTAGAGTCATCAGTTACATCAAGCAAATTTTCCATACTCGGCTGGCTTGCACGTCCCCGATAGGTAAAGCGCAACTGGCTGACTTTAGAAAATCTGTAACGAAAATCAACGTTAGGAGCAAAATTGAACACATTTCTTTTTACCACAGTATCTACTTCGGCCTTCTTATAATCCAATCTGGTGTTCTGCGGTTGCAAAGATACTCCAAAGTTCAATCTATATTTCTCGCGGATAATATTTAGTCCTGCATTAATATCATGGTTATAATATTTATATTGAGCATACTTACTCAAATCTCTATCTTTATTCTCTTCATATCCTACAGGCAGGCCATCACCAAAATTCCAAAACCAATCCTGTCCTTTATCGGCATCAGGAATCAAGCTGTATGTACTTCTGTCACTTTCACTATATTTATATTGAAATTTATAGCGGAACTGTAAGAAGGTAGCTCTCGCAATCGGTTCGCTATAAGTCAGTTCGGCAGTATAATCATAATTCTTGGTTGGAGAAGTAGTATATTGTTTACGCTCATCATCTTCTTTTTTTGCATTATCATCAAAATAACGCGTCAATGATTCACTAAACTGTTCGCTGTCATTATCTCCATAACTAAATGTACCACGGAAAGTGATGTTTCGTCCCTGATTATTCAATCTACGATTCACTTGCAAAGAAGCATTTGCAGAGAGATTCTGCCCTTCAGATTTTGATTCACTATTACTGGCGTTGACACGAATAGCTTCTAAAGGATCATCCGTACTTCCCCAGAAAATCTTATTCAAAAACTCATTAGGATTAGACACCAAATTAAATGGATCTCCATTAAAAGTACCCGATTCGGAAATAGAATAACTATTAGACTTTCCATAAGAAACGTTCGGACGGAAAATGATATTTGTCAATGTGTCCGGTTTCCACTCCAACCGAAAGTCTGCATTAAAGTTCGTATTCTTATTGCGGCCTTTACTGTTCGAATTTGAATAAGAATTTCCATTTTGCAGGAAACGTTCCGAGTAGTTTGTAGATGTTGCATCCCGATCACTGAAATTATAACGGGCACTACCTCCCAGTTCCAATTTTTCAGTCTGGGTAGCAAAGTTAGCCCCTAACATCTTGGTAGCAGTCAAACCATTGCTGTTCCGGAAACGAGGTCCGCCACCTCCACCGGAGAATCCCTGATCGTTCACATTATTAGCAGAACCGATTAAAGAGAATTGGCTATTATCGACAAAACGATTCAACATCAAGTTGCTTCCGTAACGATCTTCTGTACCACCGGCAACACTTGCATTACCAAACCAACCTTGATTCATACCTTTCTTCACTTTCAGGTCAAGAACAGTTTCTTCTTCTCCGTCATCTATTCCGGTAACACGTGCCAAGTCCGATTTTTTATCGTATGTTTTCAGTTTGTCGATCATGTTGACCGGTAAGTTCTTCAATCCGGTTTTCACATCACCGCCAAAGAACTCTTTACCATCCACCATAATCTTCTTTACTTCTTTACCATTGATTTTGACGTTACCGTCATCGTCTATTTCTGCTCCCGGAAGTTTCTTCACCAACTCTTCGAGCATCGCCCCTTCGGGAGTACGGTAAGCTGTTGAGTTATATTCCAGCGTATCTTCTTTCACGACCACCTGCGGAGCTTCGGCAGTAATCACCGCTTCCTTCAGCATGACAGCATCAGGGTCCAATGTAATGGTTCCCAATTTTTTATCAGTGGCGTTAGCAGATAATTGTACCGGTACGAGCTTGGTTCGGAATCCAATATAGGAAACTTTCAACACATATTTTCCGGCTTTTACTTTGGGGAGAGTAAACCATCCTTGGTTACTACTGGCTATACCGGTGGCATAAGCACTATCAGGTAATGATAGCAATTGAACTGTAGCCTGCGCTGCGGGCTCTTTAGTATCGGATTCCACCACACGTCCCGAAACGGTAATAACCTTATTCTGTGCAAAAATTGAGAAGGTGCATAGCAACATCAGCACCAACCCTGCTGAAAATCTTTTCATTTACCTTATTTACGATTATATTAGTAGCAATAACAATGTCTTTTTGACAAATCGAATCGTAAAAGGTTTAATTGAAAAGAAAATTATCTTTTAAAGAATCGATCAACAAGCGCTTTTTTCAGACCAAACTCCAGACAAAGCACATTAAAAACCAGAAAAGTAAGGAAAGAGGAAGTATCGACGTTTATCACATCTCCTTGCATAACACGCCACAACATACCACCAAAGACGAACAAGAATGTCAAAAAGATAGCATTACGAACAGCCGAATTCCGGATTTGCTCCGTTTCACGGCTTTCATTCTTACTCAATGCAAAGATTATTAACAAGCATCCTGCCATCATCAACAACTTTGTACATTCTTTATAAAACAGCAAGTTAGTATCAGTTACTACTCCCTGCATCACCAAAATAAAAGGGATGAACAGAGCTACCAACAAGACAACATATCCTAAAGGACGACAATATACAGGTAATAATGCTTTCATGATTAAACGTTTTAATGAGACAAAAGTAAGTAAAAAAAGATATTTTATATACATTTGCAGAGTAAAAAAGCAAAAGAATCATGAGTAAACAAGAAGTTATTCTCTGCGAAAGCTTGGAAACGAGCCTCGGTCGTGCCATTGAGCTATGTCCGCATGACAAATTATTCGTCCTCACAGACGAGCATACCCAGCGTCTTTGTCTCCCTTCTCTAAAGGAATCGGATCTGTTAAAAGATGCTGTAGAAATCTGTATCGGAGCAGAAGATGTGCATAAAACTCTGGAAACACTCGCTTCCGTCTGGATGGCATTAAGTACTCAAGGGGCTACCCGCCACTCTTTACTTATCAATCTTGGAGGAGGGATGGTGACAGATCTCGGAGGTTTTGCCGCAGCTACATTCAAACGGGGCATTTCCTATATCAATATACCAACCACTCTGCTCGCTATGGTGGACGCATCAGTGGGGGGTAAAACAGGAATCAACTTCAACGGACTGAAAAATGAAATCGGTGCTTTCGCTCCGGCAAACAGTGTATTGATTGAAACTGAATTCCTACGCACATTGGACACACACAATTTCTTCTCCGGATATGCTGAAATGTTGAAGCACGGTTTGATTAGCAATACGGCACATTGGGCAGAATTGCTCAATTTCGATTCCTCTAGTATTGATTATGCAGCTCTCAAACAATTGGTAGGTCAATCGGTACAAGTGAAAGAAGATATTGTAGAACAGGATCCCTTCGAACATGGAATCCGCAAAGCATTAAATCTGGGACACACCGTAGGACATGCGTTCGAAAGTATGGCACTGGCAGAAAACCGTCCTGTATTACATGGATATGCAGTAGCTTGGGGAATTGTGTGCGAACTGTATCTTTCTCATCTCAAAGTAGGTTTCCCGAAAGAGAAAATGCGGCAAACGATCCAGTTTATCAAGGATAATTATGGTGTATTTACTTTCGACTGCAAGAAATATGACCAACTGTATGCATTTATGACGCATGATAAAAAGAATACTTCAGGTACTATCAATTTCACCTTACTAAAAGATATTGGAGACATTTGCATCAATCAGACTGCCGATAAGGACACTATCTTCGAAATGCTCGACTTCTATCGCGAATGTATGGGAATTTAATCCATCCTACATCAGATATACCACATAGTAAAAGGGAATGAAATAGACTTCATTCCCTTTCTCTTCCCAATCCCTATAGATATTATTGCCTATTGTGAGGCAATTGTCCGCACTATTGTTCTAAGTTACTCATTCGATATTGTGAAAGCGACATTCCTGTATGCTTTCTAAAAAAACGTCCAAGCGACGATTGATTCGCAAAGTTCGTTTTAATCGCTATTTCCTGAATGTTCAGGCTGGTATTTTTCAGCAAAGCCTTGATTTCTAATATGATGTATTCAACAATCCAGTCTTTGGCAGACTTCCCGCTTGTCTCCTTAATTACCATAGTCAGGTATTTGGAAGTAATACACAGTTTATCCGCATAAAAAGCCACATCCTTATTCTCCTTAAAATGCTTCATGATAAGCCCAAAGAATTTATTAGCCAACTCTTCTTTACGGGTATCCCTGCGGGCAGTCATCAAGGTCGATTCCTTTTGATAAGCATTGAACAGTTCCAGATACAGATACCTCAACAAATGAATAATCAGCTCACGCCTATATATATCTTGAGAGGTAACTTTATCTTTTATCATACCCAGATAATTATATATCCGGGGAATATCTCGTTCTGACTGCGGATACCAGTAATGAGTCCGCATGTAGAAAAAGAAATGCGGAGAAAATCTGGGCACACCACTTAACGCATCACTAAACAGTGAAGTAGATATAACCATCGTAACGGTCGAGAAATCTTCACTTGGCTCACTAAATGAGACAAATTGTCCGGGTAATAATATAATCAATTCCTCCGGTTGTATCCAATGTACATCTTCATGCACTGTAATTTTGGCCTTTCCACCTAAACAATATATAATCAAAGCTGATTGATTATTAGAAGGATAAGAAGTCAAAGGAAGATACTTCAGATTTTGATAAAATTTAAAATCGTCACCCAGGACGTATATCTCTAATGTCTCTCTATTTTTAATGTCTAACATTTAACACCTTTCTAAACTAAGTCTTTTTACAAATGTATAACTTCCTAATTTACCACGCACCAAAAATGGAAATATAGTATCATACTAAGGAAGTCAAACACCTTTTATTTGCATTAATTTATAAACAAACTATCTGATTGTTAGTTCATTTATCATTTTCCTATTTCGTTTTATTATAGACTGACCTGTTTTTTATAGTGTTTTTAGGACAGGAAAAGGATTAATGCTTTCAAATGAAAAATAAGCAGATTGTTTTCTAATTCAAGCAAAATTAAAGAAATGTACTTTTATATCACATAAGAGGCAATCAAAAAAACTACTAACTCATTGAAATAAAGATTTGTATGTTCACAAGAAAGACTAATAATCAGAATAATAGCTATAAATCGGCACAATTCATACTAGAAAAATCAACGGATTATTTGCTAATTAAAAATTAATCTGTACTTTTGCATCCGCAATTCGGGGTGTAGCTCAGCCCGGTTAGAGTACGCGTCTGGGGGGCGTGTGGTCGCTGGTTCGAATCCAGTCACCCCGACTGGTTAAAGAGGTTAGAAACCGAATGGGTTCTAACCTCTTTTTATTTTAGAAAACAATGAAAGAAGATCCTAGACATATCCATATCAGTGAATACAGTTATCCTCTTCCGGATGAACGTATTGCTAAATTCCCGTTGCCTACCCGCGACCAGTCCAAACTCTTAATATACCGTCGTGGAGAAGTTAGTGAAGATGTTTTCACTTCTTTGCCGGAATATCTGCCGCAAGGCAGCCTGATGATATTCAATAATACAAAAGTCATTCAGGCACGCCTCCATTTTCGAAAAGAGACGGGAGCACTGATCGAAGTGTTTTGTCTTGAACCGATCCAGCCAAACGATTATGTCTTAAATTTCCAACAGACAGCACATGCCGCCTGGCTTTGCATGATCGGCAATCTGAAGAAATGGAAAGACAGACAGTTGAAACGCGAAATGACCGTCAAAGGATTCCCCATTACTCTGACCGCTACCCGAGGAGAATGCAAAGGAACCAGCCATTGGGTAGATTTTGCATGGGATAATCCGGAAGTGACGTTTGCCGATATCCTTGAAGTATTCGGAGAACTTCCTATTCCTCCTTACTTAAACCGGGATACGGAAGAAAGTGACAAGGAGACTTATCAAACTGTTTATTCTAAGATTAAAGGTTCGGTAGCTGCGCCTACGGCGGGATTACATTTTACTCCACGAGTATTGGATGCTCTTCAAGAAAAAGGGATTAATCTTGAAGAATTAACTCTACATGTAGGAGCAGGCACATTCAAACCTGTAAAAAGTGAAGAAATCGAAGGTCACGAAATGCACACGGAATATATATCGGTCAACCGGAGCACCATCAAAAAACTGATTGACCACGACGGTTGTGCTATTGCAGTAGGGACTACTTCTGTACGGACTCTGGAAAGCCTGTATCACATTGGAGTTACATTGGCTGAAAATCCGTATGCTACGGAAGAAGAACTACGTGTCAAACAATGGCAGCCTTATGAAAAGTACGACCAGATTCCTCCCGTTGTTGCGTTGCAAAAGATATTAGGATATCTCGACAGGAATGGTTTAGAAACCCTTCACACCAGTACACAGATTATCATAGCACCGGGATACAATTATAAAATAGTGAAAGCGATGGTTACTAATTTCCATCAGCCGCAAAGTACCTTGCTGCTTTTGGTTTCAGCTTTTGTAAAAGGGAATTGGCGCACTATTTATGATTATGCACTGGCGCATGATTTCCGGTTCCTAAGTTATGGAGATTCTTCTTTATTAATACCATAAGATATTCTTCTCTCCAAAAGATTTTACGCAATATAAAAGACACTATGCCAAGCGATAATAACCAGGAAATGTTCCCTATCGTAGACGAACAGGGAAATATCACCGGAGCTGCCACTCGCGGAGAATGTCACAGCGGTAGCAAACTGCTTCATCCGGTAGTTCACCTTCACGTATTCAATGCCCAAGGAGACATCTACTTACAGAAACGCCCCGAATGGAAAGACATTCAACCGGGGAAATGGGATACGGCTGTAGGCGGACATATTGATTTGGGCGAAAGCGTAGAAATCGCCCTAAAGAGAGAAGTCCGTGAAGAATTAGGCATCACAGACTTCACTCCCGAGCTTCTCACCAGTTATATTTTTGAATCCAGCCGTGAAAAAGAGCTTGTTTTTGTCCACAAAACCGTTTATGAGGAAGAAATCCATCCCAGCGACGAACTGGACGGTGGACGATTTTGGAAGATCGAAGAAATAAAAGAAAATCTGGGTAAAGGAATCTTCACTCCCAACTTCGAAGAAGAGCTGAAAAAAGTCTCTCTTATTCCTTCTCTATCCAAGTAATAATCTTTTCAGAGAACGGACTTTCTTTCGGAGACACAACTCCCGCCCAATGTCCGTTCTCATCAATCATAAACTTCTGAAAGTTCCACTGAACCGGTGCACTTTCTTTTCCATTCTGTTTTTTCTCCGTCAACCATTGGTAAAGAGGAGCCATATCTTTTCCTTTAACGGAAATCTTAGCCATCATCGGAAAAGTAACATCATAGTTCAAAGAACAGAACTTGGCTATTTCCTCATTACTACCCGGTTCTTGTCCCATAAAGTTATTCGCCGGAAAACCGATAACAACAAAGTTTTTTTCTTTATATTTCTCATATAGTTTCTCCAGTTGAGCATACTGGGGCGTCAGCCCACACTTAGATGCCACGTTGACTACCAGCACTTTCTTACCTTTCAGTGAAGAAAGAGGAAAGTCCTTACCATCAATAGTTTTCACTGTAAAATCATAAAAAGACTTGTTTTGCGCTTCCGAAGAAATTGCAAACAACAGGCTTACCATCATCAAGACGAATGTTTTCATGCTGAATATACATTTAGTTTGTTTTTATATTAAACGAGTAAACTGAAAGAAATGTTTGTTCAGCAGTGAAACAAGAACTATGATTTTACATCTTTCAATTCCCCAATCCGTCACTTCACCCCACAATCTTTCCGCTTCATTTATTCTTAGTGATAACGGATGAAGATAGGCCGTAATTTTGTACTGTGAAATAATAATACAACGAAAGTCATGTTTACAGCTATTGTACGTTTTTCAATCAAGAAGAAACTATTTGTAGGACTCACTACTCTCTTCCTGTTTATCGGAGGTATCTATGCGATGCTGACACTACCTATTGATGCCGTGCCCGACATTACCAATAATCAGGTACAAATAGTGACCGTATCCCCTACACTCGCGCCACAAGAGGTGGAACAGCTCATCACTATGCCTATCGAAATAGCGATGAGCAATATTATGAATGTCGAAGATATCCGTTCTGTCAGCCGCTTCGGACTATCGGTCGTAACGGTCGTTTTTAAAGAAAGTGTCCCCACACTCGATGCACGGCAGCTGATAAATGAACAAATACAAAGCGTAACAAGCGAAATTCCCTCCGAGCTCGGAACACCGGAGATGATGCCCATCACTACCGGTCTGGGAGAGATTTACCAGTATATATTAAAGGTAGCTCCCGGATATGAGAAGAAATATGACGCAATGGAACTCCGCACCATTCAAGATTGGATGGTGAAACGTCAGTTGTCCGGTATACCCGGTATAGTAGAAATCAATAGTTTCGGCGGTTACTTGAAACAATATGAAGTAGCCGTCGATCCGGACGCCCTGTTTTCTTTGAATATCACTATCGGCGAGGTGTTCGAAGCACTTAGCAGCAACAACCAAAATACCGGCGGAAGCTACATTGAGAAGATAAAGAATGCCTACTATATCCGGTCGGAAGGTATGATTACCCGCATCAAGGATATTGAACAGATTGTAGTGACCAACCGGAATGGGATTCCGGTACATATCAGTGATGTAGGAGTTGTCCGCTTCGGTTCTCCAAAGCGTTTCGGTGCCATGACAAAGGATGGTGAGGGCGAGTGTGTCGGCGGAATTGCCATGATGCTGAAAGGTGCCAACGCAAATGTAGTGACTCAAGAACTCGAAAAACGGGTAGAAAAAATACAGCAGCTATTACCCGAAGGAGTCAGTATAGAACCTTACTTGAACCGTTCGGAACTGGTAAACCGGAACATCTCTACGGTTGTCAACAACCTGATTGAAGGAGCGGTTATCGTCTTCCTTGTACTCATCCTCTTCCTCGGCAACCTCCGTGCCGGACTGATTGTCGCATCCGTCATCCCGCTGGCAATGCTTTTCGCTTTTATCATGATGCGTGTATTCAATGTCACCGCCAATCTAATGAGTCTCGGTGCCATTGACTTTGGTATTGTAGTAGATGGCTCTATCGTTATATTGGAAGGTATCCTCGCCCACATTTACGGAAAACAATTCCGAGGCCGCACACTGACCCGCAAAGAGATGGACAAAGAAGTGGAAAAAGGAGCTTCCGGCGTTGCACGTTCGGCCACTTTTGCAGTGTTGATTATCCTTATCGTCTTCTTCCCCATCCTTACATTGAATGGGATTGAAGGGAAATACTTCACCCCCATGGCTAAAACACTTGTGTTCTGCATTATCGGAGCCTTAATTCTCTCACTGACTTATGTTCCTATGATGGCCTCCCTCTTTCTGAAGCATACCATTGTTGTGAAACCCACCCTTGCCGACCGCTTCTTCGAGAAACTGAACAAGATCTACCAGCACACCCTGCGCGCCTGTCTTCGTTACAAATGGCGTACCGTCATCATAGCCTTCTCCGCGCTGATCGGTTCACTTTTTCTCTTTACCCGCCTGGGAGCAGAGTTCATTCCCACTTTGGACGAAGGTGATTTTGCCATGCAAATGACACTACCCGCAGGAAGTTCGCTGACCGAAAGTATCGAAGTTTCCCGCTTGGCAGAGAAAGCATTAATGGATAAATTCCCTGAAATCAAACACGTGGTAGCCAAAATAGGAACGGCGGAAGTTCCCACTGACCCGATGGCAGTGGAAGATGCTGATGTGATGATTATCATGAAACCATTCAAAGAATGGACAAGTGCCGGAAGCCGTGCAGAAATGGTGGATAAAATGAAAGATGCACTTGCTCCGCTCTCTGAACGTGCCGAATTCAACTTCTCGCAACCGATACAGCTTCGCTTCAACGAGCTGATGACGGGAGCAAAAGCAGATATTGCCATCAAACTATATGGAGAAGACACGCACGAATTATATGAAAGAGCCAAAGAAGCAGCTACCTTTGTAGAAAAAGTGCCGGGAGCAGCGGATGTCATCGTTGAGCAGACGATGGGATTACCCCAATTGGTAGTGAAATACAACCGTAGCAAAATAGCCCGTTACGGCATCAACATACAAGAGCTTAACACCATTATCCGAACTGCCTATGCCGGAGAGTCAACAGGTGTAGTCTTTGAAAACGAACGGAGATTCGATCTCGTGGTACGGCTTGACCAGGAGAAAGTGGCCGACTTGAATCTTGATAAGTTGTTTGTACGCACTTCGGAAGGAATTCAAATTCCTGTTGGAGAGGTAGCAAGCATCGACCTTGTCAGTGGGCCACTGCAAATCAATCGGGATGCAACCAAACGGCGCATCGTCATCGGTGTCAATGTGCGTGACGCAGACATCCAGCAAGTTGTCGCCAATATTCAAGAGACACTGGACAAGAACATCAAACTGAAGCCGGGATATTACTTCGAATACGGCGGCCAGTTCGAAAACTTGCAAAATGCCATCAATACCTTACTGGTGGTCATCCCAGTGGCATTAATGCTTATTCTGTTGATTCTGTTCTTCGCATTCAAGAACATCACCTATACCCTGATGGTATTCTCAACCGTCCCCCTATCGCTCATCGGTGGTATCGCCGCACTTTGGCTACGCGGGCTCCCGTTTAGCATATCGGCCGGAGTAGGATTCATTGCTTTGTTCGGGGTAGCAGTATTGAATGGTATCCTGATGGTAAATCACTTCAACGAACTTCGTAAACAAAATACCTATTCCATGACTACAAACCAGATTATCAAAAGAGGGACTCCACACTTGCTCCGTCCTGTATTCCTGACAGGACTGGTTGCATCTTTGGGATTCGTCCCGATGGCAATAGCCACTTCAGCCGGCGCAGAAGTACAACGTCCGTTGGCAACAGTGGTCATCGGTGGCTTGATTATTTCTACCGTACTGACTTTACTCATCATTCCGGTGTTTTACAAAATTGTAAATTCATTTGCTACCTGGAGACGTCCGGGAATCAAACTGCACCGGCCTTTCGGGGAATTGTTTCTCCTGTTCTTATTTCTTCCCGCGTTCGTTTCCGCTCAACAGACACAAACTGTTAGTCTCGAACAGGCGATAGAAATAGCCAAACAAAATCATCCTCGCCTGAAAATAGCCAATAATGCTATTCAACAAGCCAAAGCCACTCGCGGAGAAGTGATAGAAGCAACGCCTACCTCGTTCAGCTATTCCTGGGGTCAACTTAACGGAGAAAACAAAAAAGACAAGGAACTGGCTTTCGAGCAAAGCCTGGGCTCCCTTCTAACGCCATTCTACAAGAATGCGTTAGTCAACCGTCAGGTAAAAACGAACACCTATTATCGGCAGATGGTAGAGAAAGAAATCACAGCAGAAGTGAAAAGGGCGTGGGCCTACTACCAATATGCCACTAATCTCTGCTCAATGTATCGGGATCAGGATAAAATGGCAGAAGAGCTGCAGCGCATCGGAGAATTACGATACCAACAAGGAGAGATTACCTTGCTCGAAAAAAATATGATGACCACCATAGCTGCCGATCTGCATAACCGCTGGTTCCAAGCAAAAGAAGAAGAGAAAATGGCATTGGCACGTTTTCAATGGAGTTGCTACTCCAACGATCCCATTGTTCCGGTAGATTCCACTTTATCCTTATTCTATACCGGCATTTCGGATGGAAACCTATCGGGAGCACATACTGCTTACTTTCAAAGCCAGGCAGATGAAGCGAAAGCAATGCTCCATGTAGAGCAGAGCCATTTCTTTCCTGAAATCAGTGTGGGGTATACACGTCAGGACATTCTCCCACTTAAGAATCTGAATGCCTGGATGATCGGGGTTTCTTTCCCCATCTACTTCCTGCCACAAAAGAGCAAAGTGAAGCAGGCACGGCTAACTGCCACTTCAGCGCAAATACAGGCAGACGCCAACATCCGGGAGTTAAGAAATAAGACACTCGAACTGGAAGCATCCCTTCGCAGATATAATGAGAGTTTACGATATTATACCTCTTCTGCCTTGAAAGAAGCGGATGAACTGACAAAGGCAGCCAACCTGCAATTGCAGCAGAGCGAAACAGGCATTGCCGAATATATACAGTCGATTACCACCGCCAGAGAGATACGCAGAGGCTATATTGAAACAGTCTACCAATACAATATTGCTGCACTGGAATATGAACTTTTCAAGTAGGTGGAAAATCGAGACATTGAATGAGATACATCACCCTGAATAATTATTATAAAACATAAGATATGAAAAAAATAGTTTATCCCATCCTTTTACTAGTTCTAACGGCTTGCAAAGGAAACCAGCAAACTACAAATAACGAATCCGCCGCAATTCCCGTTGCCGAAACGATAGCAGATACCATCGCACAACCCGAAGTGGATGCCATCACTTCAGCTACCTCAAAGCCTAATCAGGTTTCGTTCAACGGACGAATCGTTCTTCCTCCTCAACGTCAGGCAACCATTGCTTTAACCATGGGAGGCATTGTAAAAAAGGCTTCTCTGCTTCCAGGGCAATGGGTGGCTGCAAACAGTGTAATCGCCACGTTAGAGAATCCGGAGTTCATCACCCTGCAACAAACTTATCTGGACAGCCACGCACAAACCGAATATCTCTTAGCTGAATACGAACGGCAAAAAAATCTGTCTGCCGAACAAGCAGCTTCTCAAAAGAAATTCCAGCAAAGTAAAGCGGACTTTCTCTCCATGAAGAGTCGCCAGGACGCCGCTGCTGCACAACTTTCTCTTTTAGGCGTTCAAACGGAGGCATTACTTAAGAACGGAATACAACCGCTACTGGAAGTCAAAGCCCCCATTAGTGGTTATGCCGCTAATGTAGCGATGAATATCGGCAAATATATCAATCCGGGAGAAGCACTTTGCGAACTTATCGATAAAAGCAGCCCGATGCTTTGCCTGACTACTTACGAGAAAGATCTTGCAGACATACAAGTCGGCAGCCCGGTACAGTTTCGTGTAAACGGAATGGGGACACAAACCTTTCACGGCATCGTGATTTCCATCGGACAAAAAGTAGACGAAACCAATCGTTCGCTCGAAGTGTATGCTTCCATCAAGGAGGAAAATGTACAATTCCGCCCCGGTATGTATGTCACGGCACACATTCAGAAACAATAATTGACCAACTGTGACAACAGCATTGACATTTTATAACAGGTAACTCATAATTTACCACTATCTTTGTTGTATGATAGCCAAAGCAATAAAAAAAGATAAATATATACTTTCCACAGTCATCATCTCCTTAGCGGTTGCTGTACTGATTCATTTTCCTGAATCAGTATCTCTTTTCGACCGTTTCGAAAGTCATTCCTTATTCCCGGGGATGAAGTTTATAGATGTGGCAAACGAAATCCTGTTTACCTTTCTGTCGCTATTGTTACTTTTTGCCATCAATACCCGTTTGTTTCATTTCAATCAGGCTTCCATTAAAATTACAGGGACAAAGATTTTGCTTTCCTTTATCGTGACATGGATATTGAGTAACTTGTCAGGACAGTTTTTTGTTTTCCTTCACAGAACGTTTGATATTCCGGCCATCGATGCCATGGTACATCATTATTTGCATCCATTGCGGGATTTTATTGTGGCATGTCTCGTCACCAGTAGTTGCTGTATCATTCATCTTATATTCAAGCAGCAACTGGTACTTATTGAGAACGAACAGCTTCAGGCAGAGAATCTCCGCAATCAGTATGAAGTACTGAAGAATCAGCTGAACCCACACATGCTGTTCAACTCGCTGAATACCCTGCGTTCGCTGGTACGCGAAAATCAGGATAAAGCGCAGGATTACATTCAGGAACTCTCCCGGGTACTAAGGTATACTTTGCAAAGTAATGAGTCACAATGTGTCAGTCTCCGGGAAGAAATAGAATTTGTTTCCGCTTATATTTTTCTATTAAAGATGCGTTTTGAGAACAATCTACAATTCGACATACAGATAAGCAATGCATACGAAGAATATCTCCTCCCTCCAATGGCGGTGCAAGTGTTGATTGAGAATGCAGTAAAGCACAACGAAATCAGCAACCGGAAGCCGTTGACTATTCATATCACGACGGACGATAACGGCAATTTGTCTATCAGCAACGACATTCAGCCCAAATGGACTGCAACTTCCGGAACCGGTATCGGACTTGCCAACCTTGCCAAACGATACAGGCTCTTGTTTAAACGGGATATACAAATAACGGAGGACAGAGAGTTTACAGTTTGTATTCCTTTGATTGAAAAATCACAACTAGAACAATAACCACCATGAAGATTGTCATTATAGAAGACGAAAAAGCAGCAGTACGAAACCTGACTTCACTGCTTAATGAGATAAAACCGAATGGAGAAATCGTGACCATACTGGATAGTATCAGTTCTACTATCGAATGGTTCAGTTCTCATCCGATGCCGGAACTGGTATTCATGGATATTCATCTGGCAGATGGTTCCGCCTTCGAGATATTCAATCATATCAATATTACTTGTCCGATTATCTTTACAACTGCCTATGATGAATATGCGTTACGTGCATTCAAAGTAAACAGCATCGACTACTTATTAAAACCCATCGGTAAGGAAGACATAGAACACGCTTTCGATAAGCTCCAAGGTTTACAGGATGCTGCTGACAAACACCAGTTTCCTTTTCCACAACAGGAGAATGAGCTACTGAAACTAATACATTCACTCCAAAAGCAAGAAAACTATAAAAGTCATTTCCTTATTCCTACCAAAGGAGACAAACTATTGCCCGTTTCTGTAGATATGATACAATTGTTTTATATTAAGGACTGTCAGGTCAAAGTAGTCTTAACCGATGAAACCGAATACTGTTTTTCTCAAACATTAGATGAACTTACGGAGTGTCTCAATCCTTCTCTTTTCTTTCGAGCTAACCGCCAATATCTTATTTCGCGAGAAGCTATCAAAGATATTGACTTATGGTTCAACAGCCGACTGTCCATCAACTTGTATTATTCAGGAATCAAAGAAAAAATACTTGTCAGCAAAGCCCGAGTAGCAGAGTTTAAAGAGTGGTTCTCTAAGAGAAAACGTTGATTCCGAAGCATTGCCTTCTTAGAACAAATAGCAAAACAAAGTGTTTCATGCCGTGAAACGATTGGTTTCAACGCTTGAAACAAAGAGTTTCAAGCCGCAAAACACTTTGTTTCAAGCCTATGAAACTGCAGTTTCCCGCCTTGAAACCAAAAGTATCCCCTGTTGAAACTTCTATTTACATACCAGCTTATGTTTATATGCAGGCATGTTCATTTCAAACGGTGATAGATGAAGATTAGGTGATAGATGGAGAACAACCTATCACCACCCTGAAAGTTCGATGAACAAGGTGTTTCAGAAGGATGGTGATAGATTGAAAGATGATTTCCATTTTTACGTATGGAAAGTTAGAATATGTGCCATCATTCAATGACAGCTGCAAAGCCACCATTTCTAACCATCTTTATAGTTAGCTGCTCCCCGGCTTTCACTTGGGCTGACTTGCAACGATAATCCATCGCCTGACGTCCTGCGTTGATACCATCCTCAAAAGATGTCATTTGATAAGAGCGATCTTTATTCAAGAAATCTAACTTTATGGTAAACTCACGTTCCTTTTTACCATTGTTAGTCATTCCTCCTATAAACCACTTATCGCCTTTCCGTTTTGCTACAATGACATATTCACCCGCTTTAGCTTCCAGTGCCACAGTCTCGTCCCACGTTACGGGAACTTGTGTGATGAAACGGGTACAATCTTCATTACGATAATAAAGAGTAGGATTATCCGCCAACATCTGCAGACCACTTTCAAAAACCACAAAGAGTGCCAACTGATAAGCGCGTGTTCCGATACTTGCAGCATTGGGACGTTCCGAGCGATACACATTAGGCTGCATACTAATCATCGCTCCGGGAGTATAATCCATCGGACCGACAGCATTACGCATAAACGGTAAATACAGACTATTATCCGGATAACAACCGCCCATTTGTTCCATGCCACGCACTCCTTCGTAAGACAATACATTCGGATATTTATATTCCAGTCCGGCAGGTTTGAAAGAGCCATGAAAATCGACAAACAAATGATGTTTGGCTGCTTCCCGGGCTACCCGTTCGTAAAAGTTGACCATCCACTGATCGCTTCTGTCCATGAAATCAATCTTAAGTCCTTTTACTCCCCATTCATTGAAAGTCTTGAAGAGATCAAAATTGTTTTCTACCGTCAACCACGTCAACCAAAGCACAATCCCTACATTTTTTTCTTTGCCATAACGAATCAACTCGTGCAAGTCTACTTTGGGATTAGGCGTATAAGGATCACGCGTACTTTTAGCCCAGCCTTCATCCATAATGATATATGGAATACCAAATTTAGAAGCAAAATCAATGTAATACTTATAAGTATCCAAGTTATAACCGGAAACAAAATTCACATCCGGTCCGTAAGGAGAAGCGTCATTCCACCATTCCCAGCTCACCTGTCCCGGCTTAATCCATGAAACATCCTGAAGTTGATTCTTTTCAGCCAGTTTATAAGTCATTGTGTTCTCAATCAACTGCTTGTCATTTTTACTTATCACAAAGTAACGCCAAGGATAATTTCTCGTACCTTTTGTTTTAGCAATGTAATCAGCTTCTTGAGTAATCTTCACGCTTCGATCACTGTTTTCGGCAAACGCAAGCGGAGCTTTAGGAAAAACAGAAATTGCTCCGTTCGTGCCTGTTCCTTTGAGAAACATACATGGATAATCAGCCAGATCCGACTCGCTGATTAATATTTTATAGTCTTTTTGTGTGTCAATCAATACCGGCAAAACAGCTATCCGTTCTTCAGGCTTCCACGCATTACTTTGAACATGTGTGTAAGGTTCCTCATAAGCTGTATGGAAGCCTCCCGGTTGTTGCAAGTGAAGAAGATAATCCGACGGGAAGTTGATAGCAAACTCTTCGTTCATTACTTCAACATCACCTTTTTGTGAGGTAATAAACCGGTAAGCAACTCCATCGTCAAAAGCACGGAATTCTACTGAATAATCTTTAAAGGTCAGTAGCAATTGATTATAACGATTATTGACTTTCGCATATTTCAAAGGAACAATAGGAGTTAATTGCTCGTCGACACTCGTACGTTTCTGACGGCGCAGTTTGGGATTTTGTCCCAACACCTGATTCCTCAATGTCAACTGAAGGGAATTGTCTTTCAACAATACATCTCCGTTATAATCTATACTATAATAGATTTTATCCGAGAGATTCAAGGACACTTTCAGCTCTCCATTGGGAGAAATTAACTCTAACTTATTCTGTGCACGAAGTAGTGATGCCAAGCACAAACACACAACTAACAGGAAATATCTTCTCATGATTTAGATATTTAATTAATAATCGTTTTACAATGGCAAATGTAATAAAAACATCACTTCGTACTATCAAACGGACTGGGTAATACTCCTTCAAAAGTCATTTTCACTGGTTTGATATACCCGTTTTCATCAAATTTACCTGATATTTCATTGTCTTTCCAGGCAACGACAAAGAAGGAGCTACCGCTTCATCCGATACCGCACGCTTATAGTTCGGTTTACTGCTCATGACAAAACGTAGTTTCACGCCATCACGTATATCCTCATATTTCAAATAAGATTTGTCATACTTCTTGCCATTCACATACAATTCCTTTACATACACATTCTTCGGCGACCAATTATCTGCTACCATTTCAATAACTTTTCCGTTGCTCATCCGAACTGTTATTGCCTCAACGCAAGGAGAACCAATGTTATACATATTGCTTGAAGGAGCCACCGGGTAAAAGCCAATGCAATTGAACATATACCAAGCTGACATCTGTCCGCAATCGTCATTGCCACTTAATGCATCCGGAGTATCGCCATAGAAACGGTCAACAATCGTACGGACCCACTTCTGACATTTCCAAGGTTCTTTCAAGTAATTATAAAGATACGCTACATGATGGCAAGGTTCATTTCCATGCCAATAGGCTCCGATACGGCCTTGAATATCATGTGCTCCCGGAATGTCATCCGGCAACTCTACCGTGAACAGTTCATCCAACCGGTTGCGGAACCAATCTTCGCCAGCTTCGTTGATATATCCTTGTACATCTTGTGGTACGTACCAGGTATATTGTACAGTAAAGCCTTCCGTAATATCCCCCCATCCATTTACAGATCCGGGGCCCTGATAAGCTACCGGAGTAAACGGTGTACGCCAGTTTCCCTGACTGTCCTTGCCACGCATATACTTCGTTTCCGGATCAATCAAAGTCTGATAAGAGAGTGCACGATTCAAGAAATAACGATAATCATCCTCTTTACCCAAAACCTTGGCAGCCTGTGCCATACAATAATCATCATACGCATATTCCAATGTTTTAGATACTGATTCCGCCTCTTTATCGAAAGGCACATATCCCATCATACGATACTCCGGCAAACAGTCATAATTCGGATTCATCGCCGTGGTCTTCATAGCCTCATACGCACGTTCGTAATCGAACCCTTTTACTCCCTTCACAATCATGTCAGCCAATACGGAAACTGCATGATACCCAATCATACACCAAGTCTCATTTCCATAAAACGACCAGATAGGCAGCATTTTCTCCACACTTTTATCATAATGAGCCAACATGGAATTGGCAATATCGGCATTCACTTCCTGTTGAACCAGATTGAACCAGGGATGCAAAGCCCGGTAGGTATCCCAAAGAGAGAATACCGTATAGTTGGTAAATCCTTCGGTTTTTTCTATATTTTTATCTAATCCGCGAAATTGTCCGTCTGCATCCTGAAAGATGAACGGATGCAAAGCCGCATGATAAGCCGACGTATAGAATGTTCTTTTCGTTTTACGGTCGGCAGTAAGGGTATATTTTCCAAGTTCTTTTTCCCATAGTGCTTCTCCTTTAGCTTTCAGATCATCGAAAGCGAGTCCGGCAAGTTCCGTCATATTGTTTTTTGCCCCGTTTGTGCTGACCGATGAAATAGCAGTTTTTACAATCACTTCCTCTCCGGCTTTCGTATCAAAAGAGATGCAAGCCATCAAATTCTTTCCCCAGGCTTCATAGCTGCTACGAAACCGGGAGGTATTGTAAATCACCGGTTTCTTATTCTGCATAAAGCGCAAACCGGTCAACTTTTTAGAGAAAGTAACCGTGAAATAAATATGCCGTTCCGGTCCCCAGCCTTTTACCAGTTTATATCCGGTGATGGTAGAATCATTTTCCATGCGCAGATTCGCCCATTCACAAGATTGCCATAAAGTATGGTTCATATCGATCATAATAAAAGCTTTATCCGATTGAGGATAGGTGAAGCGAAACATACCACTACGTACTCCTGACGTCATTTCAGCCTTTACTCCATAATCTGACAGCTCCACCGCATAATAATTAGGTGATGCCCATTCCTTCTCATGAGAATAACGTGAACGGTATCCCTTTTCCGGCTCCTCACGTGTCCCCGGATCCAGTTTCATCTCTCCTGTTCCGGAAATAAACAAGAAATCTCCCAAATCAGGTATACCAGTCCCGCTTAAATGAGTCAGACTGAACCCCAACAAGGTGGAATGATTATATTTATAACCGGAAGCCGCATCATAGTATTTACTATCCGTGTCCGGACTCATCTGAATTCCTCCGAAAGGAATCTGCGCACCCGGATACACATTACCATAACCATCTGTTCCCACAAATGGATTCACATAATCAATCAGTTTCTCGGTTTGAGCCATGCCTGGCAAAATACTCACCAGGCACAGCCATACTAAAAACAATCCTCTTTTACCCATAACACTCACCATATTTACATTATTATGCTTGTATATCACCTACAGCGACCTGATACTCATGCCATAATTCGTCAATACTATATTCATTCCCTAAAATATGTTTGATAGCACCATCGAACGACCAAGGCACCACCTCCAACGTACTGCGATTGAACTTACGCAGGAATTCAGGATCTTTGTTATCACGCAACCAGACAAAGAAATAACCGGCTGTACGATAACCGTCCATATAGTTCCCGCCTTTCGGACGGGCATTCGGTCCGTCAAATCCTCCATTGGCAACCCGCACAGCATCTGCCATTCCCTCGATAAATGCCCAGAACACACGATTGGTTCCATAAGAACCGATTCCTTGCGGTTCCAGCTGATAAGCATGTGTCAGTTCATGCAACAATACCCCGCGCGTTTCGAAAAACAACTTTGCCGTATCATTCGCTGCAAAAGATTTTTCAATATGACGTGTACTGTAGAAAATCGTCACATCACCATTGCCACCGCCTTTAGCAGAAATACCGTTGATATCTTCCAAAGTATAATGTATCTTGTGCACTGCAGGAATACTATCTTCCGGAGAATTGTAAAGAGTAGCTAATACAGTACGTGCCTGTTCCTTGATATACGATTCAGCATCGGGAATGATCCGGTGGTAAATGTCCGATCCCAGCGTTTCCGGTGCTTTATCCTCAAACAATACAGCACCTGTATTGTACTCTTTCCATACATCAGAATTATCCTTCACCTGCTTTTGCACACTTGCAGCACAAGCCCCCATACCTACCAGCAGGCAAGCAGCATAGATTAAATGTATCTTTTTCATATTTCTTTATTGATTATTGATTGATTCCGTTAGTTAATGAATAAGGTTTATCCTCCGGTGATAATCCGCGACGTTTGTTAGGTGACGCCCCCATCTTGAATTCAAGCACGCCTCCTTTCAAAATGTCTTCATGTGTAATGTACATCTTGTCGTATACCTTACCGTTCAATTTCAGCGACTGCACGTAACGTTTCTTATCGCTGACACCCGGCGCTTTGATCTCCAATGTCTTTCCATTAGGAAGCGTCATCTTCAGATAAGGTAGGTAGGGCGCTCCCAATACATACTGGTCTGTACCAGGACAAACCGGATAGAAGCCCATCACGGAGAAAAGGTACCATGCTGACATCTGTCCGCAATCATCATTTCCACCCAATCCGTTAATATCATTCTTATACATCTTATTCAGAATCTCACGCAGCCAGTACTGTGATTTCCACGGCTGGGAAGTCCACGCATATAGATAAGGAACATGGTGGCTCGGTTCATTACCATGCACATATCCGCCGACCAAACATTCTTCCGTAATATCCTCATTATGCTCATAGTACTTCTCCGGCAGATGCATGGAGAACAGTTCATCCAGTTTCTGCACGAACGTCCCTTCTCCTCCCATCAAGTCGATCATGCCAAATACATCGTGTGGCACATGAAAAGAGAAATTCCATGAATTGCCTTCGATAAAACCTTCACCATAGGTTTGCAATACATCAAACTCTTTCTTGAAAGAACCGTCACTATAACGGGGACGTGCAAAACCAATACTTGTATCATAGATAGTACGATAATTGAGGGCACGCTTTCGGTAAGTCTCCGCTATTTCCTTGTTACCTGCCTTCAAAGCTGTCTGATAGATAGTCCAATCGTCGTATGCATACTCCAAAGTAGAAGAAGCTGCTGTACCACTTTTGTCAAGCGGAATATATCCCAGCTTCATATAATCAGCTATACCTTCATAATACGGAACGGTGGATGTACTGACCATTGCCGCCAATGCCTCATCCACATTCGAAAAGACGCCTTTGGTTATTGCATCCGCCAGTACAGACACAGCATGATAACCGCTCATACACCAGTTTTCATTTCCCATCAGACTCCATATCGGCAACATTCCGTGCACGCTTTGTTGCTCATGTTTAATCATGGATTCCACCATATCCGCATTGCGTCCCGGTTTCACCAGATTCAGGAAAGGATGTTCCGCACGATAGGTATCCCAAAGGGAAAATATAGTATAGTTGGTGAATCCTTCCGCCCGGTGTATGTTATGATCCAGCCCACGATAGGAACCGTCTACATCCATATACACAGACGGATTAATCATGGTGTGGTAAAGAGAAGTATAGAACATTGCTTTCTGATCGGGCGTACCTTCGATCTCGAAATGCTTCAGTTCACTATTCCAATCTGTACGAGCAGCTTCCGCCAACTGTTCGAAACTCTTTCCGGAAGCCTCGGCATGCAGATTCTTAATGGCCCCTTCCGTACTGACTGCCGACAATGCCACTTTTACAACCAGTTCCGAATTGTTAGCGGTATCGAAGTTAAAGTAAGCCACGATTTTTCGACCTGTGATTTCGGGGAAGTTCTTTTCCAACTTAAAACGACGCCAAAAGCCATTGTACAATACTTTTTCCTTATCCTTATATCCGTAGTCTTTAATCGGCTGTGACAAAGAGATAGCAAAATAGGTATAATTCGTACGCGCCCATCCATTGGTGATACGATATCCGGTCAACAGAGTATCGTTTTCGACTCTCAAATTGGCCCATAGAACTTTGCCGTCATAATTATAAATACCATGCACCAGATCCAAAATCAAATGACCATCTTTTCCTTTCGGGAAGGTATATTTATGTATACCCGTCCGTTGTGTTGCTGTCAGTTGGGCTTTAATGCCATAATCATCCAGCATCACTTCATAATATCCGGGAACAGCTTTTTCTGTAGCATGGTCAAAACGTGAACGGTATCCCTCTGCCGGATAATCCGCCCGACCGGGATTTAACTTCACATCGCCAACAGCAGGCATCAACAAGATGTCTCCCAAGTCAGAATGTCCCGTACCACTAAGATGAGTGTGACTGAAGCCAACAATGGTCTTGTCCCTATATTGGTAACCGGCACAATACTCGTAGGCATTTTTCTGATAAGTTCCATTTACATTATGCGGAATTGTGTCTGTGTCCGGACTCAACTGTACCCATCCGAAAGGAGTACAAGCACCGGGAAAAGTGTGCCCCATCCCATTGGTCCCGATAATCGGATTCACATAGTCTACCGGCTGTTGAGCTATGGCGGACAAAGTTGCTGCCGCCATAGTCATCATCAATACTTTCTTTCTCAAATTATTCATATCAGCTTACTTTGCGTCACGAGAGAATGAATACGGGAAGTCTGATTCGTTGATACCTCTTCCCTTATTCGGTTTGTTATCCATATCAAACACCAGACGACCGCCTTTCAACAGATCGAAATGGTTCAGATAATTCTTTGTATAATTCTTGCCATTATAATTCAATGAACGAATATAACGATTATCATCGTTATTCTTCGGGGCGGAGATTTCCAGTTTCTTGCCGTTCTCCAGTGTAATCGTTGCTTTCTTGAAGTAAGGAGCTCCCATTACATATTCATTGCTGCCGGGACATACCGGATAAAATCCCAATGCAGTAAATACATACCAAGCCGAAGTCTGACCGTTATCTTCATCTCCACAATAACCGTCCGGAGTAGGAAGATAGAGGCGGTTCATCGTCTCACGCAACCAATATTGGGCTTTCCAAGGTTCGCCGGCATAGTTATACAAATAGATCATGTGCTGGATAGGTTGGTTGCCATGCGCATAGTTACCCATGTTAGCAATTTCCATTTCACGAATCTCGTGAATCACTCCTCCATAATAGCTATCATCAAATACAGGAGGAAGATTGAATACAGAATCAAGCATACTAACAAACATCTTCTTGCCGCCCATCAGATCAACCAGTCCTTGTACATCGTGGAATACCGACCATGTATAATGCCAACTATTTCCTTCCGTAAAGGCATCTCCCCATTTAAAAGGATTGAAAGGAGTCTGGAAAGTTCCGTCGGAATTCTTTCCCCGCATCAACTTAGTTTCCGGATCGAACAGATTACGGTAGTTCTGACTCCTTTTCTTATAAACATCCAGTTCTTCTGCCGGACGACCTAATTTTTCACCCATACGGTAAATGCACCAGTCATCGTATGCATATTCCAATGTGCGTGCCGCATTCTCATTAATTTTCACATCATACGGCACATAGCCCAGCTTGTTATAATATTCATATCCACGGCGTCCGGTAGTAGAAACTTTCGGATGTACGCTATTGGCCCCTTTCAGTAGACCTTCATACATTTTTTCTGCATCCGCTTTGGTTATATTCTTCATGAAAGCATCCGCCACTACAGAAGCAGAATTATTCCCAACCATGCAACCACGATGGCCCGGGCTTGCCCATTCAGGAAAGAATCCACTTTCAAGATAGGTATTCAACAGACCTGCCTGCATCTTCTCACCCATTGAAGGATATATCAAATTAACAAATGGAAACAAGCAACGGAAAGTATCCCAGAATCCAGTGTCGGTAAACATATATCCCGGACGGATTTCACCATTATAGGGGCTGTAATGCACAGTTTCCCCCTTACCGTTTACTTCGTAAAACATACGAGGAAACAACACCGAACGATACAAACAAGAGTAGAACGTACGCATACGGTTCTCATCGCTGTCTTCAACCTTGATACGCCCCAAGACATTGTTCCATGCCTTACGACCGGCCTCTTTTGTCTGTTCAAAGGTCTTATTACCAATTTCTTTCAAGTTCAGTTCAGCCTGTTCAGGACTGATGAATGAGGATGCCACCTTTGCATGTACCTGTTCTCCTTTCTTCGTTGAAAATCCGATAGCAGCACCCACGTGATTGGATTGTAGTTCGAGATGTGTTTCAACCAAATGATAGTCTGCCCATACTTTATTGAAAGTAAAAGGCTTGTCGAACTCTATCACAAAGTAATTCTTAAAGTTTTGAGGAACACCGCCACTATTGCGTGTCGTATAACCAACTATTTTATTTTCTTCGGGAATCACCTTCACATACGAACCGCGGTCGAAAGCATCTACCACCACATAGGCATCAGAGGTTTCAGGGAAAGTGAAACGGAAATATGCGCAACGTTCCGTCGGAGCTATTTCAGTTGTCATGTCATACTCTGACAAATAAACACTATAATAATAAGGAGTGGCTTTCTCTGCCTTATGAGAGAACCAGGAAGCACGACTGTCCTGATCGATCTTCAACTGTTTAGTCATCGGCATGATTGAGAACTGACCGTAGTCATTGATCCACGGACTAGGCTGATGGGTTTGCTTGAAACCTCTGATTTTGTCGGATGCATAAGTGTAAGCCCAACCGTCACCCATCTTTCCGGTTTGTGGCATCCAGAAGTTCATTCCCCAAGGCAACGCGATGGCAGGATATGTATTCCCATTAGATAGTGATATTTTCGAATCAGTTCCCATTAAAGGATTCACATAGTCTACCGGTTGCTTTTGCGCAAAGGTAGAAGAAGCTCCCAATAGCAGGGCTATTGCGAAAGATAGTAGTTTCTTTTTATTCATGGTCTACGAATTAAGCTATTAATTAGATTATCAAGTCTTTTTTATTTACGTTACAAATTAAAGCATCTTTCTGTAATTATCAGTCCTCTGATACGCCAAAATAAGAAAAAAATAGCATTTGGTCAACCAAAGGATACGAGCGTCAACGAGAGTACAAGTTAAATAAGTGAGAATCAGGATGTAATATTTATGTGCATACCACGAGAGTACAACCGGAGGACTAACTGTTTAAGCAATAGAGAGAGGATAATTTGCCTTTACCCTCTCTCCAATTCTATCAGAAACAAATATTTATTATTACCTAATTAATTCCATCCCGGGTTCTGACGTCCTTCCAACGCAGGATTAGCCTGAATTTCATCTAACGGGATAGGCCATAACAAAGCATATTCAGGAATGGCACCGGCTCTTGTGCTTCCATCGGGCTTGTTTTGAATTTGAGCCGATGCAAGAGCAGTCCATTTCAATTTTCCTGATTCGGTAGATGCTTCCGGATACAAACGAGTACGACGAATGTCATCCCAAATCTTAAATTCCAACGGTAACTCATGCAAACGTTCAGTCAAAATCGATTGTATTAAATCGTTTCCTGTAGCCGTCTCATCTGCCAATCCAGCACGTTTACGCACTTGATTGAGATAATATTTAGCTCCACCGACAGCATTATCTTCATGATTTGTACGTGCCAGACCTTCGGCCGCAATCAGCAAGACTTCCGCAAAACGGAATACCGGCATATTATAATCACCGTCGTGACCGCTAATCAAAGCATTTTCATCAAACCATGCCCAGTTGCCTGCATTATTCAAAGTATGAGTATTTCCTTCAGCATCGGTATATTGCTTAAAGAAGAACTGTTTCTCATGTCCTCGAATATCATTAGAGGCATAGCTGTTAAGCAACATATCACAGGGAAGGTATGCATTATACAGCACGTCTCCTCCCGGATGGAACACTCCCCACTGAAAAGCATCTGTCCCGATAGAACGACAAGCATAAGAGTTACCTACACTATAATCACTATAATTGTATTCTTTAGCATAAATGATTTCAGCTGATTCTTTCGTTGTCTTAATCACATTATACGCAGAGTTCAAATCATCAGTCGTTCCATTCGGATGAATAAGTCCGTGAGGACTATCATTAATCACTTTCAATGCCATCTGTGCAGCTTTTCCATAATAGTCTGCCCCCCCGTTTAACGGTGCACCAGCCCATTGTAGATAAACTTGTGCCAGCAAAGTCTGCGCCATTGCTCTGGTAACATAACAGCCATTTTCATAGAACGTTTTATTCGGCAATGCATCCCCGTTGACAATATCCAGCAAGTCGGCTTCAATTTTCTTATAAACCTCTTCAGCAGAAAGACGTTCTTTGTACATACCTTCTGTAGATGTGTAAGGTTCTGAAATATAAGGAACACCACCAAATTCTTTGACCAGCCAAAAATATCCGTATGCACGGAAGAATTTACCTTGAGCCACATAATTATTAATAGTAGCTTCATCCAGCACCCCGGTCATTGTCGGAATATTGGCTATAACAAAGTTGGCACGTGAAATACCTTTATAAAACTCATGCCAGTATTTCATTGCAATATCATCAAAAGATTCAATATTGAAGTTACACCCTTCGGATGCCGTAGTAAATGTTCTATCCTTACGCTTATCAACGTACAATCCGGACACAATACCACCCCACATTGTCGCTTTAGGAGTCCAGCCACCGCCTACATCAGTGTTGTGTAAATAAGGTACACCACCAAAATACAATGCGTTCACACCTGACTCCGCATCAGCTTTCGTCTTCCAGAATTGGTCAGATGATTTCATATCCAATGGTTCTTCTTTCAGGAAATCGTCGCATGAATTCAGCAACACAGAAAGTGAACACATACAAAATGCAGATATATATACTTTTAATAGTTTCATAATTCTTATGGTTTTTATAACGGTGAATTAAAATGCTACATTAAGACCGAACGTAAACGTTCTCGGACGCGGATAGGTGAAGAATTGGCGGTTAGCCCCCCATTTGTTGTCACCTAAACGAGATGAGTTATCCGGATCGTATCCGTTATAGTCCTTAGAAGTAATCAGGAACGCGTTATTCACATTCGCATACAAACGCAATGAAGACAGACCGATCTTCTTAATCAGTGTCGGATTGAAGGTATATCCGAGCTGAATCATGTTACAACGCAAATAAGAACCATTGCAAACCCAGTCATCATCTGCCTGGTTATTAGCTCCCTGACCAAAGTTATTCAGACGAATTGCCTGTTCTTTACCCGACGGATTGAGAGTTGGATGCCATGCTTCCTTATAAAGACGGTCTATACCGTTAGTCAGGAAACGGGCTACAGTAGAGTGATAATATTCTTGCATCACGTCTACCCCCCATGTAAACTGAAAGTCTAAAGTCAAATCGAAACCTTTATAATTGAAGGTATTGATAAATGAGCCCATCCAGTCAGGTAATCCGTTACCGATAATTTCGCGTTTCTTATAAGTTACCTTTTCACCGATAGTGGAAGGTATGTTCATCGTCTCCGGATCCCAGTTAGACGGAATACCATCGTAAATACCGGCACGCTTATAACCATAGAAAGAGGAAAGCTCTTCACCTTCACGAATCAACATATCGTAACCCACAAAACCGTCGGTCGTAATCTGACGCTTACCGGTGACAGGATCAACAGATGCACTTTCATCCAACTTCTCTACACGGTTTTTGTTGAAACCTAAATTAAGAGTGGAAGTCCACTGGAAATCATGTGTCTGAATAGGATATGCTGTAACCAGAATATCTAAACCACGATTGGAAACGGCTCCAATATTATCCATAATGGAAGAGTAGCCTGTTGATTCAGGAACCGGACGGTCGAGCAACAAATCTGAAGTATATTTATAATAATAGGAAATATCGAAATTCAGTCTGTTATTGAATAAACCCAACTCGAATCCTAAGTCCCACTGTCCAGTCTTTTCCCATTTCAAGTCAGGATTAGGCATATTGTCCAGATAAGATACAACGTGCAAAGCATCACCAATAATCGTATTTGACTGGCTTACCGTGGCCAATGACTTATAAGTACCGATTTCCGAGTTACCTGTCACACCGTAAGAAGTATGCAATTTTAATTTGCTAATCAATGAGTTGTCTTTCAAGAAGTCTTCATTAGAAATCATCCAGCCCAAACCTACTGACGGAAAAAATGCATATTTATTGTTCTGTCCGAATTTGGAAGAGCCATCATAACGACCGGTTACGGTAGCCATATACTTGTTGTCATAAGAATACGCCAGACGCAAGAAATAAGAGTTCATTGCCCACTTGTCGTAATCACTGCCAACAGAAGGACGGTTCGTTCCGGAACCTAAATTATAATATCCGTAGAAGTCATCAATATACTTACTGTCGGAAGCTTCGAATTTGGTATAATTATACTCTTGCCAAGACATACCCGCCATTGCATTAATGTGATGTTTGTTTATATCTTTCACATAAGTCAAATAGGTTTCTTCCTGCCAATACAAAGAGTTGGAGTTATTTGCAGAAGCTGCTCCCTCGGAACTTTGATTAATCATCGGACGCGGAGTGAACGGCGTATAGTTAGCATCACGATTATTGTGGTAGTCGATACCGAACTGGGTCTTCAGATCCAATCCTTTCATGAGATGGAAAGTCAAAGCAGCATTACCAAAAATCTGCGTACGATATTGCATAGCCTGCATCCGTTCGAGCAACTCAACGGGATTACCTACACCTTCCGGGCTGAATCCTTGTTTTCCGCTATTAGGATCAGTCTGATTATTGAGAATAGAGCTTGTATTAATAATGTTCGTCTGCGTATATTCACCATCCAGCTTAACCGGTAAGAAAGGCAACTGTTCGATCATTGTACGCAATGCGCCTTGTCCGTAAGGGTTATCAGAAGTTCTATTACCCCAAGTATGATTTACTAATAAATTAATGGAAGTAGACAGCCAATCAGTCGGTTTGTCATCATACGCCAATTTTGCATTGATACGTTTGAAGTAAGAATTCAACAAAATACCCTGTTGATCAGTATAATTGATGAATGCTCCGATAGAAGATCCTTCTCCCGTACGTTGGATACTGATCTGATGGTTATGAGAGATGGCGGTGCGGGATGCTTCATCCTGCCAGTTGGTATTATATTTCGGAGAACCGTCTGCATTGAACAAACGTTCGTCTGTGAATATCTGTGACAGATCAGTTGTGAAGTTCTTGCCTTGAAATTCGTTGGCATTTTCCAATCCCTGCTTGAAGGTAGACATCCATTCGTTAGCATCCATTACGTCTATTTTTCTAGCCATCTTACCGATAGACAATGAACCATCATAGGAAACATGAACTCCTTTTCCTGCATTACCACGCTTGGTAGTCACCATGATAACACCATTCGCGCCACGGGCACCATAGATGGCAGCAGAGGAAGCATCTTTCAATACTTCGATAGATTCGATATCATTCGGATTAAGCAATTCGAAGTTTGACATCACCACTCCATCGACTACGTACAGCGGTGATGCTGATGCGTTGATAGTAGAAATACCACGAATGATGACACGTGATTCTCCACCCGGCTGACCGGTATTAGAGAAGATATTCACACCGGCCACTTTACCTTTCAATCCGTCAAGCGCATTGAATGATTGTGCTTTCAGCATGTCTTTACCTTTGGCTGTGGAAATGGAACCTGTCAAGTCTGATTTGCGCATGGTACCATAACCAACAACGACTACTTCGTCCAGTGCTTTCGTATCCGATTGCAGAACTACGTTCAGAACATTACTCTTTAATTCCGAGACTTTAAATTCTTGTGTGATATAACCAATATACGAAAACACCAAGGTGGCATTGGAAGGAACAGAGAGAGTGTATTTACCGTTAATGTCAGTGATTGTTCCTGTACTACCGTTTTTAACTTTCACCGTACCACTGATAACCGCCTCTCCCTGATCATCGGTTACCGTACCGGAGATTGATTTTACAGATTGAGCATTCATGCCCAAACTCAACATCATACCTATTACAAATAAGGTAAGATACTTTAGTTTTTCATTCATAATTCCTTTAAATTTGATTAGTAATAAGGTTAATTCCCTTTAAAAAGATTGTTGCAAATAAAGGTTATTCGAATAAAACTCCAATGCTCTACCTTGCCAAAAAAACGGCAAAATAAAGACACATCTTTAAAGCACAGAATGGTAAATTAGAGCACAGATTAACGCACTAATAATCAACATAATAAAATCAACAAAAGGGATTTAGAGCACAAGGTTGTGACAAACAAATAAATAATAATGTTTCCCAACTAATCACCTATACGAAAGAATTTAACCTGACAATCAGCATACCTTTCGCTGTTCCCGATAATCTTTCGGTGTCATCCCGAACCGACGGGTAAACTCTTTATAAAAATAAGACCGGCTGGAAATACCGACCTCCATAATAACATCTTGAATAGAAAGTTCTTCATCAAGTAACAGGCGGGCTGCCTTTTCCATACGGTAACTCTTTATTAAATCACCGGGAGCAGTATTGGAGATTTCCTTGAATTTACGATAGAACTGACGGGAACTCATTGCCATACGATCAGCGATCAACGTTGAGCCCAGTTCTTCCTTGTCCAGGTTTTCTTCAATCACCTTTAACAATTTACGAATAAAATCAGCTTGTTCGGTAGTTGTACAGACAATCTGTCCCGCCAAATCTCCCAGTTCCTCCATATATATCTGCTTCGCTTCCCGCTTTCCATAAATAGCATTATGGACAACTTCCCGCAAGAATAATATATCATAAGGAAGTACAATATAAGAATCAGACCACAAGATCAGTTCCCGCTGAATGGCCGAACCAACTTTCCAGGTTAACAATGGAATAAAAGCTGTCTTTGAAAGCAGAGTACGATTCCGGCTAACATACTCCATAAAAGTACTTTCAGCATTGGCATACATTGTCATATCCACTAATAATAGAGCCGGAGCCGACCGACGAATTTCGTCAAAAGCAAGCTGCACACTCTTTACTTGATGAACCACATATTCATCAGCCAGGAAATTACTAATCAACCAAGTCATTTCATCTCTGTCTTCCAACAAAAGCACAGTTTTTTTCCCTTGTTCACCTGCCACTGTCAAGACTGCCGGTTCAAAGATAATCGTCAACCGACTACCACTCTCATCATCATCATAACGAAGAACGGCATGAATACGTTCCAAAGCCGACCGTACAAAACCTAAAAGTAAATGCACAGCAAACACATGATCGGAATCTTTCTCCGTCACTGAAGAAGCTTTATCTGAAAGATATTCATACAACGCTTTCGCAGTAGCATCTTTAGAAGAAAAATGTAGCTGCATCTTACCATCCTGTTCTGACATTTCTACTATTACGCCATGAGTACCTTTCATTTCAGTAATCCGAAGATAGCAGCAATAAAGAATACTGTATAATGCATTCTTGTAAACTGGAAATGTTAAGTGTTCCGGAATCATTGACGATATAGAAGAATGATCAATCCCTTGTTCTTCCAACGTACGTAACACCTCTTGAGAAACTCCCTGTATACTCATACGTGCAGAAACAATAAACCGATCCGGAAAGAATTGTTTAAGTTCTTCCAAAAACAGAGCGTCAGGATTAAGAAGTGCGTTCATCACAGTTTCGCGTATCAGTGACACTTTCTCAAGACATTGCTCATAAGAAAGATTCTCTGCACGCAATTGGTCACAATAATTATAAATAAGAGTAAAATCTTCAAGCATCCTACGGTTTGTATATACAGTCTCGGATTTCCGGCAACTTTCTGTCCCCATCAGTGTTTTCATCATCCGTTCCTGAAGATAGTTTTTACGTAGTAAATATATCACGTACCCTAACAGCAACAAGAAAATGACCAAATAAACAAAATAAGCCGCCACCGATCGATACCAGGGAGAAAGGATATATACCGGAATAGAAAAATGCCGATATTCCGTATCAAATACATCCCTCTTATAGCGTACCTTAAAGATATAATCACCTGCCGGCACTCCTGTATATGAGGCTTCATTAATACTACTAAAAGAGGTCCAATCCTTATCATATCCTTCCAACTGGTAAGAATATTCTATATCTTCTCCTGATAAAAAATCCGGAACAACAAAAGAAAGTGCAAATGAAACCTCCGTCCCCTTCAACTGTAATGCCTTACCATCGTCTGTATAGTAATCTCCATCCCCCTGAACCACTTGCGTATGTCCAACAGTCAACTTACGTAACAAAATATCCGGATAAAATTCCGGAGCAGCCTGCACCTCTTTATCCAGATAAAGTAACCCGTCAATCCCACCGAAAAAAAGCTCCTGTGTATATGGACACATGTAATAAGCATCATCGCTAAACTCACCGATTTGAACACCTGCACTGTAAAAGTAGGCATGTGATGAGCCATTTATCGGATTGTATTTAATCAGCCCCCGATTTGTACCAAGCCATAAGAGTCCGTTCTCATCTTCAAGTACACCATGAATCATATCATTGAGCAAACCTTGCTCCCGTCCGATATAGGTAGCTTTCATCTGTTTTCCATTAGAATTCAGACATACCAATCCTGATGTTGTCCCTACATATAACAACCCTTCTTTGGTCCGATACAGGCTGAGCACATCGTCTACCGACTTATGAAGCATTTCTTTCAAAGAAATCACTTTATATTCTTCAGTCCGCTTATCAAACCGTACGAGTCCTTTCTCCCGACTGCCAAGCCACAAAATAGAATCCCCCTCGGGCAACATTGGATAGAACATCGTAATTTCTCGCTGACCGTGAAAAAAATGATAACTTTTCTGCGACTTGAAACGAATGGTACCTGCCTGCTTCTCAAGTATTAATTTATGAAAACCGGAACCGGCTGTCACCACATAAAGTACACTATCATTTTCCTCATAAATGCCATGTATCTCGGTGGGTTGTGCCGGCAGATTCTCCACAGAATGCAAAGCTTTGTCTTCAAAAGAATAGTAAAATAGTCCCGGATCTCCAGATCCTATCCAAAAGCCATCCATATAACGGCTTTGAACCAATTTATAAACAGGAAATTCTTTATTCCATCGTATATAAGACACAACATTTTGCTTTCCTTCAGGAGAGTAAACTGTAACGGCAGAAGCCTCCTCATTCTCACGATAATCCGGTATATGCAGCAGTCCATCACCTTTCGTCCCGAACCATAGTCCACCACTATCGTCTGTCATAACAGAACGTACCTGCCTGCTTAAGTTAGATGACAGTTGATTGAGCATCAAATTGGTGGCAATAGAATATTTCTTAGCATACATAATCGTTCCTTGTCCGTCCGAAGCAACCCATAAGACATTCTGATGAGGATCTCGATAAATACTATATATACGTACATTCCGGTCGACCACTTCTTCTTTATATTTTTGTGAAGTACGGAGACGGACTAACCCATTCGTTCGAAAACCAATAATAATATCTTCATAGAAAAGGGCTATTCCTGCAATAGTTCCATTCTTCTGCACTAATGAAGAAAGGTTACGAATATAAATTTTAGATTGTCGGGAAATATCATAAACATAAAGATCATGCTCACTATCGATAAAACAAAGAACGCCATTCTGATAAAAGACATCTTCAATAGGTTTCGCATGAAAACTAGTAGATGAAACAGTTGAATGAATTGATAATGTGTCACAATCAAAAGCATCCTGCGAAACCTGTAACAGTTCCCCTGTTTGTTGGGTGAAAATCCACAAAACACCATCATCCGTGACGAACGCCCGTTTATCCATATCTTCTACGGGTACTTTCAGATTCTTAATCTGTACAAATCGTTTATAAGATGTATTATAGTAGAAAATTCCACCATGACTCACCACCCATGTGTTTCCTTTTGAATTGGAATGTAGATAATAATCATCTGTAAAGTCATAATATCCGACAACTTGCCGTGAATTCTGTGAAAGACGATTAATCCCCAAATGAGTAGAAATCCACAAACAATTATTATCCGCCTGCTGAATAGAATGGATTACGTTGTTACTCAAAGCCTTGGGAGCTGAAAAATCGGAACGGAAAACTTCCATGCTTCTGCCGTCATAACAATTGACTCCATCGTAAGTACCGAACCACATCAACCCTGTATTGTCTTGAAAAAGACAAAGCACAGCGCTATTAGATAATCCTTGCTGATAATCTACTTTCCGGAAGATATATGAATCTTTACCACCATCTGCCTGACAGATCAATGAATAAATCAATAGAACAAAAGGAAAAATCAAGCGCATTTTCATTGTGTTAATCATTAATATCATCTATTAAATATCAGGCAATCGCTTATATGTTTTGTTTCGCAGTGCGAAAGAAAATAGCCATTAATAATCGATGTCTTTGATTCTCTTTACACAAAGATACGTTTTTATACGGAAAATGCAACTCTATTTTATCAAGTACCTCTATTTTTCAACAATTACTTCACTACTAAGTTCACACAATCTAAGAGTCTGCCTCTTCCATTTTTCAATGATCTCATCATTATAAATAATGCAATCAGTTTTATTTTCATGCCGTACGTTTATCAATATGCATATTTAAGCCATGTGTTTATCATTGATATAAGACCTATAAAGTTGTATACCAATTGATATTCTTGTGGTGTATCTATGCTAACGACGCAGAGAAGTAAGCTTTGTTGATTACTTCTCTCTCAACACTGCTTACTTCTCATGTAATCTATTAATAGAAAAGTTGCTCTTGATTAAGTCCAAACTTTCTTTTTATTAACAGTAAAGTTGCCTTTCATCCCTTCCAATCTATAAATGCAAGCTTCATTTATAAAAACAAAGGTTCCGTTTTTAAAAACAAAGCTTGCATTTATAAAAATGAAGCTTTCATTTTAAGTTTGTAAATAACAAAAGAGAAGTTTACTATTAGACGAAAGGAAGTTTAGACTTAATCAAAAGAAACTTTATTGTTAATACTCAAGGAGAAGAGTAACTATTATCATTCAGTGGATATCATCCTAATAAAAAGTCTCGTATATCAATGAGACAACTTATTCAGTTATCTTTATGATATACGAGACTCAAATGTTATAAATAAAATCCTATTTTGCAGGATATTATTTTGCTAATTCATTAATCACATCCATTATCTTCTGACCGATTTCCTCGGCAGCTTCCATAGTAGAAGCTTCACTATACACACGGATGATCGGTTCTGTATTACTCTTGCGCAAATGCACCCATTTGTCGGCAAAGTCTATTTTCACACCGTCGATATCATTGATTTCTTCGTTCTTATAGATTTCCTTTACTTTGGCAAGGATAGCATCTACATCAATTTCCGGAGTCAGGTCTACACGGTTTTTAGCAATGAAGTAAGGAGGATAAGTAGCACGGAGCTCGCTAACCTTCTTTCCTTCGTGAGCCAGATGGCTAAGGAATAATGCGATACCTACCAATGCATCACGTCCGTAGTGACTGGCAGGATAAATTACTCCACCATTTCCCTCACCGCCGATAACGGCATTGGTTGCTTTCATCTTCGTTACAACATTTACTTCGCCTACGGCAGAAGCGCTGTATTCCATTCCATACTTGCGAGTTACATCACGCAAAGCACGGGTAGAGCTCAAATTAGAAACAGTGTTACCGGGGGTATGTTTCAGTACATAGTCGGCAACAGTAACCAGTGTATATTCTTCACCGTACATTACGCCATTCTCGCAGATCATTGCCAGACGGTCAACATCGGGGTCTACAACAAAAGCTACATCGGCCTTTCCACCTTTCATTAAGTTCATGATGTCACCGAGGTTCTTTTCAAGCGGTTCGGGGTTGTGCTGGAAGTTTCCGGTAGGTTCACAGTAGAGTTTTTCTACATGTTTCACACCTAAACGTTCAAGAAGTTCGGGAAGAATGATACCGCCTACCGAGTTTACACAGTCAATGGCTACACGGAAATCTGCTTTTTTGATAGCTTCTACATCTACCAAGTCAAGAGCCAATACACTGTCGATATGTTTCTGATTATAAGTCAGGTCTTTGCGGTAAGAGCCCAAGTGATCTACGTCGGCATAGTCAAATTCTTCTGCTTCAGCAATACGAAGCACTTCGTTGCCTTCAGCTGCATTCAGAAATTCGCCATGTTCATTCAGTAACTTCAGTGCGTTCCACTGTTTCGGGTTATGAGAAGCTGTCAGGATAATACCGCCACAAGCGCCTTCCATTGTCACAGCAAGCTCTGTGGTCGGAGTAGAAGCAAGATCAATATCTACTACATCCCAGCCCATTCCCATTAATGTGCCGACTACTACGTTTTTTACCATTTCACCCGAGATGCGGGCATCGCGTCCCACAACAATCTTGTTGCTCTTCGCTTTGCAGGTCTTACGAATTAAAGTAGCATAAGCCGAGGTGAATTTTACAATGTCAAGCGGGTTCAGTCCTTCTCCCGCTCCTCCGCCGATGGTTCCGCGGATTCCAGAGATAGATTTGATTAGAGTCATAGGTTTTTAACTAAAAGATTTATCTAATGTTAGTGCTTTAGCTTTTTGCTTTTTCAAACTTCCAGATATCATAGAAATAAGGATTGACATATTGTTGTGCAGTTGTATGCCCCATCTTAGAAGGTACAATCAGGCGTACATGGGCATTATTACGCAAATAAGGTAAGGCAATCAACCATCCGGATGGAATTGCAGTTCCATAGCCATTACTATTCCATAATAAATCATATTCCAAACTACCGGATAAAACGATTCCATAAACAGTAGACGCATTTTGTACATAACGGAATGTTAATGGAAACTTATAATAATCAGGAGCATCCATCCATTCTTCTAAAGGTACATTGAAACAAGTAACCTCTCCTGTCATCATATCCTTTTCTACATAACGAGTACAAATGACATTATTATTAGCAAAAGTGTCTACTTCATTAATAAACTCAACCCCATTCTCACCTTCCTCTTTCCCGCCACGATCTACGATCTGCATATATACGCCGTTGGAAAAAGCAACATATTCGTCATATCCATCCCCAGCTTCTTTTGAAGCCGTAACAGTGTCTCGTTCGAACTCTTCCAGTGAAATGACACGAATATCATTATCTTTGATGAACTTATTCACCGCATTTTTCTCGTCTTCCAGCATTTCTGCATAAGTCTTCGAATTGTCGCATGCCTGGAACAGACTTCCGGCGGTTAACAAAGAGAGAAATAAAAATACAAGTTTCTTCATTATCTGTTATTTAGCTATATTCCGCACAAATGTATCTCAAAATCATTAAAAGTTGAAAGGGGGAAGTTGAAAGTTCGTATCTTTTAACCTTTCCATATTCACTTTTAACCTTCCATCTTTAGCTTTTTGCTGTTAACAAAGGTTTATACTTCTCAAGCGCTTTCTCAAAGACCGCTTTTGCCTCTTCCATCGTTCCGAAAAACTCACCGCCCGAAGCGTTCAAATGTCCGCCACCGTTGAAAAATTCAGCGGCTAACTGATTACATGGAAAGGTTCCTACCGAACGAAGGGAGATTTTAATCATCGGCTTCTCTGTATCTTCCCGCAAGAAGCAGGAGAAACAAACATTCTTGATGGAAAGGGGAATGTTCACAAAGCCTTCGCTATCACCTTTTATATAGTTAAACTTACTTTGCTCGGCTTTTGTCAATGTGATTAATGCCGAGTTACAATCCGGATAAACAGTCATGTTCGACAGTACATAGCCCATCAAACGCAAACGGCTCTCCGAATAGGTATTGTACACCTTACGGTAAATATCATCCTTATCGATTCCTTTGGAAAGTAGTTCGCTAATGATAAAATAAATTTCCCGGTTATTCGAATTATAAGTGAATCCTCCTGTATCTGTCATCATGCCTGTGTAGATACATTCTGCGCCTTCCTTCGTGATATCACTGAAATATCCCATACGACAAATCAGTCGGAATATCAATTCGGAAGTAGAAGAAATCTTAGGATAGGACATTACAATCTTACAGAAATCTTCGGGATACAGGTGATGATCGATCATGATTTTACGCGCAGGAGATGCAGCCACAGCGTCTGCCATATCGTCAATACGCTTCAGTGCATTGAAGTCGAGACAACAGATTACGTCAGCTTCGGCTATCAACTTATCGGCAAAATCTTTGTAACGGTCATACAAAAGAATATCCTTGCTGCCCGGCATCCATCGCAAGAAATCGGGAAAGGCATTCGGCACAATTACGTTTACTGTTTTTTCCTGTGAATCCAGGAAATGATATAATCCCAATGATGAACCAATAGCGTCGCCGTCAGGAGAAACATGGGATACAATTACTATTTTGTCAGCTCGTTCAAACCATTTGGTAAAATGGTCTATTTGGGCTTGTTCAATTACTTTCGTCAACATACTCTTAAACTTTATCAAGGTGCAAATGTACGATAAATCTTTGTACTTAGAGCAAAAAGCGGACAGAACCTTCGTCGGACAAAGAGATAAATCGCAGACTGGATTTCTTGCATTCGCTTTCAAGTAGGTGTTTGCGGTATTCCGAGAGGGACGCGTCCAATATGACGTAAGAGAAAGAAAAGACCTGGGCGAGTTCTTCCAGATGACCGTCATATCCTTTGCATAAGTAAAGATACTGAATATATAACGGAGAAACGGTGGATTTGTTTCGCCAACGGTTATCGTTTATGACACATACACGACAACCATGATAGGATATAATCTGCTGTTGACGGTTAAGTTCAGCGTGCCGGCAATCAGCCGTTATTTCTTGGGGAGGAAGAAGGTGATGACGCTTCCAATAGTTAGCTGTTATGTGTTTCAGACGTTTTTCATTGGAGAGAGTATCCATATAGTTTATCCAGGATTGTCCGTCACTCTTTATGCAATGTACTGCCGGACAACCACGCACATTGTAAAAGACTAAACTCGTTTGAGGACGATCCTGCCAATACAGCGTTGCATGATAAGTCCCCATCAACAAGATAGAAAAAAGACAGATTTGCAGATTCCGGTATCGGCGATTCATAAAATAATAGGTTAGCAGAGCGATGACAATATAGATACCTAGCACTTCTGACTGATAAAGCCAAATTCCATCTATAGAAGCGTAAGGAAGCTGTTCTACCCATCGGACAAAGAAATTAAGTCCTTCCAACAGCTTCTTAACACCTCCGGCCACTCCTATCTGAAGCCAGGAGAAAGGAGTCAGAAGAAGCATTACGACAGCAGCATATAAGATAATCGTAATCAAAGGTATAACAACTAAATTCGTCAACAGAAAATGCACGGAGAATCGAGAGAAATAAAACAGAACAAGCGGAGCTGTTCCTATTTGTGCGGCAATAGACACGCTCATGAGTCCCCAAACATACTTTCCTATTCTACTTTTCACGGTAATCAAATGGTAGATCGGCTTTTGGATAAGCAAGATAGAAGCAACAGCAAGGAAAGAGAGCTGAAAACCAACATCGAACAGCCATGCAGGATTGCAGAATAACATCAACCACGCAGCTACTGCCAATGTATTTAAAGATAAAGGTTCACGACCAACCATATCCGCCATAGCTAAAATCGAAAACATACTGACCGAACGTACTACCGACGGAGAAAGCCCTGTAAAAAAAGCAAAGGTCCACAATAAGACAAGAAGAAAAACAGAACGCACACATCTACCTATATTTCCTCTTCGGGCAATAGGTTTCAGAATGAAAAAAAGCATTGTATATAAAAGCCCGATATGTAAACCGGATAAAGCAAGAATATGGCTTGCACCGGCCACCGAATAACTTTCACGAACCGAATCACTTAATTCTGTCTTATCTCCTATTGTTAGTGCTGAAAGTACTGCCAGTTCATCCCCGATGAATCCCAGTTCCTGATAAAGTGAAACCACGTTTCTTCTACAAGAGCTGGCTACACTTTTGAGGTCAAAGTTATTCATTCCGTCGCATTTTATCCATTTCCCGGATGCAACATATCCTGTTCCGCTAATACCTTTCCGCATCAGGAAGCGGGCATAATCAAATTCATCAAAGTTTCGATTGTTAAGAGGAGGAGAAATGCGAGCAGAAATCAGCAGTTCATCTCCACTCTTCAAACGGGAGGCAGACGAATCTTGCTGTAGATAGAGAACCGCAGTATGTCCTATCGGATATATGCCCGTAGTATCACGACGTTCTTTCAATAATGCCTGACAGAGGTAAGTATGTTCTTTAGGTTGAGGCGCATCCGTTATCAAAACCCGGTACACAGTTTCTTCTTTCGGAAAAGAGCAGACAGCCTGTTGCAATTGTCCAGTCATCCCAAGCCATCCTCCCGTAAAACAAAGAGCGGAGATAACTACCCCAAAACACCATCGCAGCGAATAGCGCTTCAGAAAATAAAGAGCAAAAGACAATGCAGCAAAAAAGCCAAAGAAGAGAATACCACAAAGGGGGGCCCATGAACGGTCAAAAAAATGATCTCCACAAAAAACGCCTGCTATCCAGGGGATAAGCAGGCGTATAAATGGATATCGATGGACGTTATAAAGAAACAATGTCGCAGTTATTTCACAGATTCTTCAGCCACTTCTTTCCCGACTTAGTGAATGTCCACAGATAAATACCTCCAACAATCACACATCCTACTGTAAAAACAAAACCTAACATTTCCATATCATTTTAATATTTTATTAGCTAATAATGCAGACAAAGTTGTCAAAACAATACCCGTTACAGCTATATACCAATTATTTTCATCCAAAAAGTTGGCGTATAGAGGTATAATTATACCAATCACAAGTCCAGCAAATGAAAGCTTCGAAAGATCAAAAAAATAACCAGCCAATTTTTCTTTTCTAGTCTTATCTCTTTCTTTGGTTTCTTTTCTAACCTCCTGCTGTTGACTCCAAGTTCCCATTTTTGTTTATTTTCCAACAAAGGTAACTTTTATATTTTATATCTAAGCTAATTTACCAATATTTATAATTCATCCACTACAGTTCGTGCAACTGACGAATCATTCCTTCCGGATCCTGTGCACCAAAGACAGCATTTCCAGCCACCAACGCATCGGCTCCCGCCTCAACCAGACGGGCCCCTGTTTCCAGATTCACGCCACCGTCTACTTCAATCAGGGCTTTCGAACCTGTCCGTTCAATCAGGGCACGCAGTTCACGAACTTTTTCTACCGAATGTTCGATAAACTTCTGCCCGCCAAATCCTGGATTCACGCTCATGATAAGCACCATATACACGTCCCGGATAATATCTTGCAGAAGAGCTACAGGAGTAGCAGGATTGATCGTTACAGCAGGCTGCATCCCGGCTTCTCTGATTTGTTGAATCACCCGATGCAGATGTGGACAAGCTTCATAATGCACATTCATCGTATGAGCGCCCAATGCTTTTACTTCTGGAATGAATTTCTCCGGATTCACAATCATCAAATGCACATCCAACGGCTTCTTACTTAACTTCGCTACATATTTCAGTACCGGAAAGCCAAATGAAATATTCGGAACAAATACTCCGTCCATAATATCAATATGTACCCACTCCGCTTCACTGCGGTTTACCATTTCAATATCCTTTGCCAAATATCCAAAATCGGCAGAAAGAATAGAAGGAGCGATAATCGGTTTCATAATTCTTTTATTTTAGGTTCTAATTGTCTCGTGTTCGGGACGGTTTTTATTCTATCTTATTATCAGATCACTTCATCTTACACCCATCTTCCAGGTGATAACCACGAAGCAACTCATCTGTTTTCAGTCGTTTTTTACCAGGTAATTGTAAAGAAAGAATAGATACAAATCCATCTGGTACAGCTACTTTCATAAATTTCTTGCCATCAGTCACGATTGTTCCGGCAGCCAATTGATGTGATTCATAAACTTTCTCACTTTCAAATATTTTCACGACCACACTTTCTGCTTTTTCGGAAGCAATCAGTTCACTCCAGGCAGCGGGGTAAGGTGATAGTCCACGGATAAAATCGTAGATCTTCTTCACCGGCTGGTTCCAGTCAATCCGGCAGGTTTCTTTAAATATCTTCGGAGCAGGACGGAGTTCACCAACAACTGCCATTTCTTCTTGAGGAATTGGTTTGACCGTTCCATTCAGTATAGCATCTACTGTTTCAAGAACCAGTTTTCCTCCCAACATCATCAATTTATCATGTACCACTTCTACATTATCCGTATCTGCAATAGGCACACGTACCTGTTGAATGACCTCTCCGGTATCTATCTCATGCTTCAAAAAGAAAGTCGTAATTCCGGTTTCCGTATCACCGTTGATAACCGCCCAGTTGATAGGAGCAGCTCCACGATATTGAGGAAGTAAAGAAGCATGAAGATTAAATGTACCCAGTCGCGGCATATTCCATACCACTTCCGGCAACATACGGAAAGCAACTACAATCTGCAAATCCGCTTTCCATTCACGCAACGCTTCCACAAAAGCTTCATCTTTCAACTTTTCCGGTTGAAGCAACGGTAAATTCTGTTCGAGCGCATATTGTTTGACAGGAGAATATTGAATCTTATGTCCGCGTCCGGCAGGTTTATCGGGCATCGTAATCACACCCACTACATTATAACCGCCTTCTACCAATTGACGCAGGACCTCTACCGCAAAATCGGGAGTCCCCATATATACTATTCTTAAGTCCTCTTTCTTCATCATTTTAAATATGTTATCATTACTTAGGCACGGATTAGTCTTCTGAAAAATGTACCAGCACTTGCCGATACGAATTAAATATCTTTGATTTAGAGACAAATCCCTGATAGCGGCCTTCCTCATCTACAACCGGAAGATTCCAGGCTTTCGTATCGTCAAATGTTTGCATAACCTGCTCCATTCCATCCGTATCGAAGATTTTGGCAGGAGCAGATATCATCAATTTATTAACAGTGAAACGATGATAAAGTTCTTGCCGGAACATGATGTTGCGAATATCGTCGAGCAATACAATTCCCAACAATTCACCCGTTTTCTTATCTGTCACCGGAAAGACATTTCGATGGGAAGCTGCAATTGCTTTCACCAGTTCGCCCAAGTCCATTTCCGGGTGTACGACAACGAAATCTTTCTCCACCACGTTTTCCATTTTCATCAGCGTCAACACAGCTTTATCCTTGTGATGTGTCAGCAATTGTCCCTTCTTAGCCAAACGCATCGAATAGATACTATGAGGTTCGAAAGCAATAATTGTCAGATATGAACTTACAGATACAATCATCAACGGAAGAAATAAATCATATCCACCTGTCAGCTCGGCTATCAGGAACACCCCTGTCAATGGAGCATGCATGACACCACTCATTACTCCCGCCATTCCCATCAATGCGAAATTCTTCTCCGGCAAATAAGCGGAGAAAGCAAAGTCATTGCTAAAATGAGAGAAAACAAAACCGGCAATACACCCCAAATAAAGCGAAGGAGCAAAGATACCACCACAACCACCGCCACCGTTTGTTGCACTGGAAGCAAACACTTTCAATAAGATAATCAGCATCAGATAAACCAGCAACAAATTGCCATAGCCATAAAACATAGAGTTGTTCATGACCGTATCCCACTCTTCGGCAGACGTTCCATTCAACAAAAGATTAATCGTATCATATCCTTCACCATAAAGAGGCGGGAAAAGGAAAATCAATACACTCAACATCACACCACCAAAAGCCAGTTTCTTGTAAGGGTTATTGAGTTTGCCAAATACACCTTCTACCGAATTCATGGCACGTGTGAAGTACAACGAAATCAGTCCGCAAAAAATTCCCAGCAAGATAACGAAAGGAATACGCTCCAGTTCGAATGCCTGATCGAGGTGGAACTTAAACATAGCCTCCGTACCGGTGACTATGTACGAAACAGTTGCTGCTGTCACGGCAGAAATCAACAGGGGAAGCAAAGAAGACATGGTTAAGTCAATCATCAGCACTTCCAAGGTAAATACCAGTCCCGCAATCGGAGCTTTAAAAATACCGGCAATGGCACCTGCCGCACCACAACCTACGAGCAGCATCAACGTGCGATGCTCCATCTTAAACACGCTCCCGAGATTGGAACCGATTGCCGAACCTGTCAGTACAATTGGCGCCTCTGCTCCGACCGATCCACCAAATCCGATGGTTATGGCACTGGCGATAGTAGACGACCAGATATTGTGTCGCTTGATACGTCCCTGCCTACGGGAGATGGCATATAGAATTTTGGTGACCCCATGACTGATGTCATCCTTTACAATATTACGCACAAACCAACCTGCAAGAAAAATACCGACTACCGGATATACCAAATACAGGTAGTTAGCTTCTGTTGCATTGAAATTATTAGTCAGGAAATTCTGTATCTGATGGATAAAGAATTTCAATATTAACGCAGCAAACGCAGTGAAGATTCCGACCAGGAAACTTAATATCAGGATAAATTGCTTCTCCTTTATGTTCGCTTCCCGCCATTTGATACAACGCTGCAATAAACTAAGTTTTTCTCCTTTCATTTATTCGCGAATTATCTTTATCACTCCACCTTTTTCCAACTTAATAATAC
>ERZ857982.526-NODE-526-length-53465-cov-8.415746_pt1 | contig 53465 bp, 60 predicted proteins | sample MGYA00519955_ERZ857982 | MGnify/ENA primary metagenome ERZ857982 (study PRJEB31778, sample SAMEA3449416) | human gut metagenome | biome: human gut; feature: human-associated habitat; material: faeces | place: United Kingdom | collected 2010/2012 ... | reverse complement strand
GGGACGAAATTACCACACCTTTTAAAATCAAAAAACATGCCGGACATCCTCTAAGCCACACGGCCTTCCGGCACCACGTAAAGCATGACGGAACTGATGATCAGCAGGACAAAGGAAAAAAACGTCGTCAAAGAAAAGATCTTGCGTAACATGGTCACCCCCCAATGGTGTTTGATGGGGCTGCCTTTACGCTCTTCCAGCCCTGTGTTCAAGAGAGTTTTCCACGTTTCTATAAACAAAAAAGAGGAGACAGGATAGCATCCTGCCTCCTCCATCATACCCACCATGTCATGGATATGGGATAGCGTATCGTTATTCCGAGTATAACATGTCGATATAACATCAAAACATATTTTTAATACATCTGCGGTCAGGGTGCCTGCGCCCTCCTACGGCGTCACCTTGTACCGTTGCAGGCTCTTGGGCACCCACCATTCCTCAAAGTTGTACATGATGCCCGCCAGGGCGGGTTTGATGCCCATGAAGCGGTTCTGCACCACAGGCAGGGCATAGGGCACATAGAGGAAACAGTAGGGCTGATCCTCGTCCAGGATCTCCTGCGCCTGGTGGTACAGCGCGGTCCGGCGCTGACGGTCCGGCGTGGAGCGGGCCTCTTCCAGCACCTTGTCCAACTCGGGGTTCTTGTAGTGGATGAAGTTCAGGCCGCCGGGCACGGCCTGCGAGGAATGCCAGACCGCGAAGATGTCCGGGTCCTGAGTGATGGTCCAGCCCAGGATGATGGCATCGAAGCGGCCGGTATTCACGAATTCCCGGATGAAGGCGGCCCATTCCACGGTGCGGATGCGCACGTCGATGCCCACGGCCCGCAGCTGGCTCTGGATGATGGTGGCGGTGAGGATGCGCGGCTCGTTGCCCTGGTTGGTCAGGATGGTGAACGCCAGCGGCTTGCCGTCCTTGTCCAGGATGCCGTCACCGTCACTGTCCGTGAAGCCCGCCTCGGCCAGCAGTTTGCGGGCCCGGTCGGGATTGAAGCTCACAGGGCGCAGGCCCGGATGATAGGCCCAGGTGCCCGGCTTGTAGGGCCCGAAGGCCGGTTCCCCCAGCCCCAGCAGAACGCCCTTGACGATGTCGCCCCGGTTGATGGCGCAGGAGATGGCCTGCCGTACCTTTTTATCCTTGAAGAAAGGATGCTCCAGATTGAAACCCAGGAAATTGTAGACCGAGGCCAGATAACGGTATTTGTGGAAGGATTCCGCCCACTTTTTCCCCGATGTCTGGCGCAGGTACTGCTGCGGGCTCAGCTCCATCACGTCCAGGCGCCCGGCGCGGGTCTCCATGAACATGGTGGCCGTATCCGGGATGATGCGGAAGACCACCTCGCTGATGTGCGGCCTGCCCAAAAAGTAGGTGGGGGAAGCTTCCAGCACGATGCGTACGCCCGGCTCCCAGCGCTGGAGACGGTAGGGCCCGGCGCCCACAGGCTTGCGGGCGAAGGAGGTGGTACGGATGTTCTGCCCTTCCAGGATGTGCCTGGGCAGGATGGGATTCATCCAGGAAGACACGGCCCGGGCAAAAAAATGCTCGTAGCGGACCTCGAAGCTGTAGCGATCCAGCACGCGGAATTCCTTGATCTGGAGAAAGTCGTCCGCATAGGGACTGCCCGTGGCCGGGTCGATGACCATTTTGTAGGTGAACTCCACATCCGCGGCCGTCAGTTCGGTGCCGTCTTCCCAGAGGATGCCCTTGCGCAGACGGAAGCGCAGCAGACGGCCCTCGTCTTCCATGCTGAAGGACTCCGCCGCCCAGCATTCCGGCTCCAGATCCTTGTTGAAGCGCAGCGGCGCCACATAAAGCAGATCCGCCACTTCGTGGGAGGCGGAGTCCGCCGTCAGATACGGGATGAGGTTGGAGGCCTCACCGATACTGCCCAGCAAAATGCGGTCGCCGTCCGTGGGGGGCATGCTGCCCTCCTCGTCATCCGCGGCGGCGGACAGCGGCAGACAAAGCAGCAGGAGGAGCAGAAAAAAAACTCTCCAGGGGGCGCTGCCCCCTGCCGGAGAGCCCTTGCCCGCTGCCCGGGAAGCGGCGAAAAATACCAACTTTTTTTTCATAAAATATTTTTTCATAAGTTACGCGCGTCTATTGCCATTGAAGTGATGCCTGTGATATTACTCCCAAATCTATTACTGCGATTTTTCAACGGAGCCCGCGCAGAAAACCGGGCCGCGGAGAGTATGCATGAGCAGATCTGAGCAGAACGTCGTCAGGGAGATGTGCCAGGCCTTCCTGCACGACGCCGTTCCGGAGTATATCCGTGATACGGCTTACTATATCCTGTCCGAAGGCGGGGTGCAAAAAATAAATATCCAGGAGGGCGAGACCTGGGAGGCGCAAGGCGTCATCCAGGGCGAAGACCTCCAGGTCTATACGCCCAGCCTGACTTTCTCCATCACGGATCGCAGCACCCGCCACCAGTGCAACTGTTCGGAATCCTTCACCAGCACATGCCGTCACGTGGCGGCCCTGGCCCTGCGTCTGCTGGAGGAACTGCGCAAGGAACAGGGCGACGCCGAAGAAGTCACGCCCCCTGCCAAGGACTGGAAGCAGAGCTTCCGCTCCTTCTTCTCCACAGACATGGAGCCCGAGCCCGGCAAGCACTACCTTATTTTCCGCTTCCAGCCGGAGCAGGGCCGTCTGCTGGTCTCCTTCTTCCGGGGCCGCCAGAACAAGTCCGGCCTGTCCAGCGTGCACAACGAGATCACGCTCCAGCAGATCATCAACAATCCCGACTGGTGCGAGTTCTCGCCCCAGCTGCCGCATGTGGCCCGTCAGATAGGCCAGCACCTGGACTATTACGGTCATCGTGTGGAGATCCCCGACGGTCTGACCTCGTGGTTCTTCTGGGCCGTGCGCAAGGAATATTACCTGCTCTGGAAGGATACCGACCGTCCCTGCCGCATCGAGAGCACGCCCTTTGCCCTCAAGCTCAAGCCCAATTTCGATGACAACGGCTTCAGCTTCGACGTGCTGCTCAAGCGTGAAGGCCGCCCGCCCCTGCCCATCCGGGCCAACGGGGCGCCCAGCGACCACCTGCACGGCGCCGAGGCTCCCGAGGACGCGCCCATCACCTTCCACGGGCAGATGCCGCTCTGGGTCTGTTGCCAGCACAATTTCTATCCCGTACAGACGGGCCTGTATCCGTCGCTGGTGCACAACCTCATCTACGAACGCCCGGTGGTGCCGCAGGAAGAGATCTCCGAGTTCCTGGACCGCGTCTGGACGCGCCTGCCCTCGTCCGAACTCTACGAGCCGCAGCAATTCCTGCGCATGATGGAGCCCGTGTTCCAGCCGGCCACCTACAATCCCAAGCTTTTCCTGGACGAGGAAGGCAGCCTGCTGACCCTGGAGATCGACAACATCTACCAGACCCGTCACGGCGAGTTCACGCTCAACGGCCCCAACCCCGATTTCCAGACCGGCAGCTACACCTACGAAGGCCAGACCTATCTGGTGCGCCGCCATCAGGAAGAAGAGGCCCAGCTCATGAACGAGCTGGCGGGCATGGACTTCCAGGCCCGTTCCAGCAAGCTGTGGTTCCTGGAGCCGGAAGAGGCCATCGCCTTCCTGCTGGACTCCTATCCCACGCTGGTGGAGAACTACCGCGTCTACGGCGAGCGCGCCCTTTCGCGCTACAAGATGCGCACGGCCAAGTCCTCCATCTCGGCCGAGGTGGTGAGCAACGAGAAGGAAAAGTGGTTCTCGCTGGAGATCAGCGTGGATTACGAAGGCCAGTCCCTGCCCCTGGACAAGATCTGGAAGGCCTGGACCCGCGGCAAGCGCTATGTGCAGCTCAAGGACGGCTCCTACACCAGCCTGCCCGAATCCTGGCTGGAAAAGATCGCCCACAAGCTCACGGCCCTGGGCCTGGACCCCAGCAAGCCGCCGCAGACCAAGTTCAAGCAGTTCGAGGCGCCGGTGCTGGACAGCCTGCTGGAAGACCTGCCCGGCGCGCGCACGGACTCCTTCTGGAACAACCTGCGCGAAAAGATCCGCTCCTTCCGCGAGGTGCGGCCCGTACCGCCGCCAAAGGCGCTGCAGGCCAATCTGCGCAGCTACCAGCTGCAGGGCCTGTCCTACCTCAACTTCCTGTCGGAATACGGCTTCGGCGGCATTCTGGCCGACGAGATGGGCCTGGGCAAGACCGTGCAGACCCTGGCCTTCATCCAGCATATGGTGGAAAGCCGCTTCGAGGGCCCCAACCTCATCGTGGTGCCCACCTCGGTGCTGCCCAACTGGGAGCGCGAAGCGGAAAAGTTCGTGCCCGGCCTGCGCCGCCTGACCATCTACGGCACGCGCCGCGAGGGCATGTTCAAGCATATCGCGGAATCGGACCTCATCATCACCACCTACGCCCTGCTGCGGCGTGACCTGGAGGAGATGGAGAAGTACGAGTTCAACACCGTCATCCTGGACGAAGCCCAGAACATCAAGAACCCCAACACCATCACGGCCCGCGCCGTGCGCCGCATCCATGCCCGCATGCGCCTGTGCCTGTCCGGTACGCCCATCGAGAACAACCTCTTCGAGCTCTGGAGCCTGTTCGAGTTCCTGATGCCCGGCTTCCTCGGTTCGCAGCATGCCTTCCAGCGCGGCATCGTCAAGCCCATCAAGGACGGCGACGCCGAGACCCTGGACTACCTGCGCACCCGCGTGCGGCCCTTCATTTTGCGCCGTACCAAGGCCGAAGTGGCCAAGGACCTGCCGCCCAAGGTGGAAAGCGTCACCTGCTGCGCGCTGGAAGAGGCCCAGGCCGAGCTCTACGCCGCCCTGGCCCGCAAGCTGCGCGCCCAGGTGCTGGCCGACGTGGACGAAAAGGGCCTGGCCAAGAGCCAGATGTCCATCCTGGACGCCCTGCTCAAGCTGCGCCAGATCTGCTGCCATCCGCGCCTGCTCAAGATCGACCTGCCCGGCTTCTCCAACAACCTGCCTTCCGGCAAGTTCGACGCCTTCAAGGACATGGTCATGGAGATCGTGGAGGGCGGCCACAAGGTGCTGGTCTTCTCGCAGTTCGTGCAGATGCTCCAGATCATCCGCCAGTGGCTGGAGTTCTCGCAGATCCCCTTCTGCTATCTGGACGGCGCCAGCAAGGACCGCTTCGAACAGGTGGACCGCTTCAACAACAGCCCGGACATCCCCATCTTCCTCATCTCGCTCAAGGCGGGCGGCACGGGCCTGAACCTGACCAGCGCGGACTACGTCATCCACTACGACCCGTGGTGGAACCCCGCCGTGGAAAGCCAGGCCACGGACCGTACCCACCGCATCGGCCAGACGCGGCAGGTGTTCTCCTACAAGCTCATCTGCCAGAACACGGTGGAAGAAAAGATCCTCAAGCTGCAGGAAGCCAAGCGTGGCGTGGCCGAGGCCATCATCCCCGGTCAGGACACCTGGAAGTCCCTGACCCGCGAGGATCTGGAGATGCTCTTCGAAGTCTAGGCGATACCGCCGCAAACAGCGTCATCACACGGCGCGGAAGCAGGGCCCTGCCCCGGCTTTCGCGCCGTTTCCCGTTTTCGGGAGGGCCCGCCTTCCGCATATCCGGGCCGTACGGCAAGGCCTTGCCGGCGGCCGCCTTCTCCCCGGCACCCCCCATCCCGGAGAAGACACGGCCGCGCCCCGTCCTCCTGCCGCAACGCTCACTGTCCCGCCGTCCCTTGGCATACGTCCCCGCAATGACGCTCAGCCCCCTTGCGCACCTGTTTCGGGAAGGCTATGCTCCAGGCAGCCTCCGGGCCTTCATCCCTGCCTTTCCGGCCCGGGGACGCCTCTTTTTCCGGCAGACGCCTGCCAAGGAGACGCCGCATGGACGAAGCTCCCCCCACCACGCCCCGCACCCTGCTCTGGCGCGGCACACGCTGCCTGCGCAATGATTCTCCCGCCCTGCGCCCCTGCGGGCTCCGCCGCCTCTGCCGGTTGTTCGGCATCGACCTGGCCGCCCGCCAGCGGGAAACCGATCTTGTCCTGTCCATCTTCGCCGGGCTGGCTCCCCAGCACGGTCTGGACAGGGACCTGGCCCCTCTGGCCGTGCTGGCCCATACCTTGGTGGAGCTGGGGGACGGGATGCCCGATGCGGGCGAGATCCTGCTCACCCATCCTCTCAAGCGCCTTGATGCCGCCGGCAACCGGCTGCTGGCCATGGTCCTGACCCTGCTCACCGTGGGCAAGGGCCGTACGGACAAGGTGGAGCCCCTGCTCACCGCCATGGGTTGTGCCCGCGACGATCCCCGGCGGCGTACCGCCGTGGTGCTGGCGGCCATCGTGCAGGTGGCCCGCTTCGCCCTGCGCTTCGATCCGCTGGGGATACGCCTGCCCGGTGAGCCCCCCGTCCTCTTCCTCATCCGGGTGCGCACGCCCCTGCGCCTGCGCAAGCAGCTGGTCATCCATGCGCCGCTCTGGGAACGCCTGTTCGGCAAGTCCTCCCTGGAATGGTTCTGGACCTTCGATGCCGATGCCGACGCGCCCGTCCCGGTCCAGGCGCCGCCTTCCGGGCAATTGTTCAGCAGCCATTTCAGCGGGTATCTGCAAAAGCAGGCACGGGCCCTGCATGAGCTGGCCCGCAGCGACAGCGCCCTGGACGAAGAGCCCATCCACGATGCCCGCGTCATCCTGCGCAGCCTGCTTTCCGTCTTCCGCAGCCTGAAGCCCTATCTGCGCAAGGACTGGCTGGCCTCTGTGGAAGCCGACCTGCGTACGGCCCGCAAGCTGCTGGGCGGTGTGCGGGATACGGACGTGCTTTTGGGACACATCAGGGACTATGCCTTGCGTCCTGTCCCTGCCGGTGCCGCCGAGACCGCCGCCGCAAGCGGACAGGCCCCGGAAGGTACTGCCCCCCTTTTCCGGCCGGCGGATCTGCCCGCCGGTCTGCGCAGCCTGTATGCCGCCCTGCAGGAAGAGCGCGCCACGGCCCTTTCCCGTGCCGCGGCCCATTATGCCTCGGACGCCTACCGGGAGCTGCTGCACAAGCTGGATGACAATGCCGCGGCCCAGACCTGCCGCCCCATGCTGGACCGCCGCGGCCGCGCCCGGCCCATGCTGCTGGCGGACATCATGGCGGCCGGTGTGGATCAGGCCACACGCGACCTTCTTGCCCATGACCGCTGGACGCACGGGCACCTGATCCCCGAAGACCTGCTGCACAACATGCGCATCGCGTTCAAGCAGTTACGCTATCTGATGGCCTTTTTCGGCAGTCAGGGCGGCAGGAACGGCGAACGCCTGATCCGCCTGTGCCGTCGCTGTCAGGAAAGTCTCGGCCAGATGCACGACAACGCCGTGGCCGCGGCCACGGCCCTGCGCCACTTGCAGCACATGCCGGAGACCCGACAGCATGCGGAGGATGCCGACGGCCTGGAAGAGTACGCCCGCTGGTGCGAAGACGAGATGCACCGCCATGCCATGGCATTCCTGACGGACTGGGCGGACAACGGCCGGGACGAGCTTTGCCGCCTGACCCGCAAGCTTTCCCCGTCCGCAGGCGATCCGCTTCCCCTGCTCCGCCCGGACGACTAGCCGCGGGCTCCCGGACGCGCCAGCGCCCCGGGAATGTGCGGCCCGGCTGGCAGCCCCTGATAAAAAAGCGCCCTTTTCAGGGCGCAACGGCAGGAAACCGGCAGGGCGGGCCATCTGGTCCCTGCCCTCCGGCTTTCGGGGCCTTTGGCCCCTGTAAAAGATGCCTCCGCTAGCAGGACGTGCCCAGGAACTGGGTGGACACGAAGCTGGCGTACTGGTCGGTCATGCCGGTGATGAAATCCAGCACCCGCAGATAGGAGACGTACAGGTCATCCTCACGGCGCGGCGCATGGCCGCCCATGAGCTGCAAGGCCTGCTGCTCCTTGTAGGTGAGCCGCCCGGGATCGCAAATGCGGCGATGGCAGGCCGGGATGAAGGTATCCAGCAGGCGCTTGTAAACACTGTAGGACCCGATCTCCAGCGCCGTCTTGTGACTGTTCTTGAGGATGCGCCCGTTGAAGATCTCTTTGGCCCTGTCCATATAGGCCCGGACGTCCTCCGGCGCCATATCCATGAGCGGACCTTCGAACTCCCGCCGCATGATGCGCTCGTACTGCGCGGCGAAGGTCTCGAACAGGCTCGCGGTCACGTGACCGATGACACGGGCCCGCACATACCCGGCCCGCTCCCGGTCGGAACCCATATCTTCCAGCCGCTGCGGGTCGAGCTTCAGGCTCGGGGCCAGAGGCTCCACCACCTTCAGGATGTCCGCCAGGGTGATGATGTCCAGCTCGCGGGCGTCTTCCATGTCCACGATGCGGTAACATGTGTCGTCGGCCGCTTCGGCCAGCAGGGAAAGCGGATGCCGGGCAAAGTCGCCCCGGCGCGTCTTCAGCCCCAGAGCGCAGAACACCTCTTCGAAGATGCCCGCCTCGGCCTGATAGTAGTTGAACTTGCACTTGCCGCTCCGCGTACGGGACTGCCAGGAATCCCACGGATATTTGACCATGCTGGCCAGCGTGGGATAGGTGAGCCGGAACCCGCCCTGATCGCGGTTGTTTTCCACCACGTTGACCACCCGGAAGCCCTGGGCGTTGCCGTCGAAGCAGCGGAAATCGCTCTGATACGTCTCCTCCAGCGCATTTACATAGGTGTGGTTGGCCGGGTCCCCGAACCAGTCACGGATGGCGAACTCGCCCGCATGGCCGAAAGGCGGATTGCCGATGTCGTGGGCCAGGCAGGCGGCTTCGAGGATCTGGCCGGGAAATTCCGGCGCGGCATACTCCGGCAGCTCGTCCCGGCGGCGCAAAAAATAGCCCGCCATGGCGCCCAGCGAACGCCCCACGCTGCTGACCTCCAGCGAATGGCTGAGGCGCGTGTGGATGTGATCGTTACGCACCAGCGGATGCACTTGTGTTTTGCGGGCCAGACGCCGGAACGAACTGGAATAGATGATGCGGTCCCGATCCTGCAAAAACGGGCTGCGGGCCGGGTCCAGCTTCTTGAAATCCACTCCGCTGCCCCCGTAGCGCAGGGGAAGGAGCAATTTACGCCACTTTTCCTGAAAATTCATGGGACCTCCCGCGTGCCTGGAACAGTAAAAAACTATCGGTAAGTACAGAATTTGCCACGCCTGGATGCGGAACACAAGGGCGGCCGGGACATGGCGCACATACTGCCCGTTCCTTCCCGGGGCAGGAAGAAATGGACGGCCGGCGCTTCGGCTTCGGACAGGGGCAGGCAAGGAGTTCCTCCCCTGCCCCACCGCATGGACCATGGCAGGCTGCCCCCTCTTGACGGACAGACGCTTGCCACCTATAAGGACAGCACGCGCTCGTAGCTCAGGTGGATAGAGCAGGAGCCTTCTAAGCTCTTGGTCGGGGGTTCGAATCCTCCCGGGCGCGCCACAAGAATATCAGACGGTTACGCGCCATTCGCGAGTAACCGTCTTTTTCTTTTCTGGCTCCGCTTGGAGTTTTGTCACCCACTTGTCACCCATGTGCAGTGGCTTCGCCTTGCGCACTTGGTTGGCATCTTGTTGTGCGCCCGCAGCTTTCCGCCGCGAGGTGCCCTCTGTGCTCACAGAAGGCGCCCCGTCCATAGGAGTATGCGGGCGCGACCTTTTGCGGGCGCAGCCCGCCCAGGGGGAGCGCCTTCCCCCGGCCCCCCTCTCCCCCCTGACCCAAAAGCTGGCCAGCATGGTCCTGCGGCATTGTTCGCTGCTGCGGCGGCTCCGGGTCCTTTTCCGGCCCCCCTCTCATGCGGGGCTGTCGACTCCTAAGAATCGCGGGATTTTTTTGGAAATTTTCCGTGGGAATCCGGGAAGATTCTCCGGCGCTGTAGCGTCGGCGGCTCCCCGTCTCCACGCACGCCCTTTGACCGATAACAACGCCACCGAGGTGATCCAATGACCGATCAGGAAATGCTGCAGCAGGTTCAGGAACGCATCGCCGAAGAACAGCAAGGCCAGCCCTCCAACGACGGCCCCAAGCTGGACAAGCATGGCCTCCCCATACCGAAGCCGGACTTTGTGGAACGCTGCCTCTATGCCAACGAGCTGGGCGACGGTCTCCTGTTCTCCTACCTTTTCAAGGGCCGCCATGCCTATATTGGCCAGGCTGACGAGTGGATCTGGTGGTCCGGGCACCACTGGTCTGTGGATCTCATCGAGAAGGGACACCGGGCCCGGGCGGATGTGGAGCATGTGGCTCAGGCCTACTACACCACCGGGGCTCACTTTGACCGGCTGGCTAAGGATGCCGAACGCGACGGCGACAAGGAGTCGGCTGGACGTCTCAAGGCCAAGGCCGAGAAGATGAAGGCCCGGGCTGCCCGCTTGCGAACCGAGACCGGGCGCAAGCGCTGTCTCGAATTTGCCAAGACCAATCTGGAGAGCCCGCTGGCCATCGCCGGTGATGAGATCGACCGAGACCCGTGGTCGCTGCCCATGGCGAATGGCGTTGTGGACCTGCGCACGGGGGAGATGCGCCCGGGCCGTCCCGATGACTGGCTGGTGAAAAGCAGCCCGGTGGAGTGGCAGGGCATCGATGCCCCTTGCCCTCACTGGGAGCACTTCGTCACCGAGATCATGGGTGATGACCCGGAGATGGCCGCCTTCCTCCAGCGCGTCTTCGGGTATGGCGTCACCGGTCTGGCCCGCGAGCACATTTTCCTGGTGCTGTTCGGGCGTGGCCGCAACGGCAAGGGCATCATGACCGAGGTGATCCAGACCGTGCTCGGTGGACAGAACGCCACCACGGCTCTGGCCGGACCGGTGCAGTCCGAGATGCTGCTCGACCAGGGCAAGAACCGCAGTGCCGCCGGGCCCAGCCCGGACATCATGTCTCTGCGCGGTCTGCGTATCGCTTTTGCCTCGGAGACTGACGAGGGCCAGCGATTCAGCCCGGCCCGCGTGAAGTGGTTCAGCGGCGGCGAGACCCTGACGGGCCGCCATCCGCACGACAAGCGCAACGTCAGTTTCGCGCCCACCCACCTGCTGGCCCTGCTGACCAACCACAAGCCCCATGCTCCGGCCAGCGACTTTGCCTTCTGGGAGCGCCTGCTGCTGGTGGACTTCCCCCTGTCCTTTGTGGATCGCAAGCCGCAAAACGAGAACGAGCGCCCCATGGACAAGGGGCTGAAGGACCGCTTGCTGCAGGAGCTGCCGGGCATAGCGGCATGGCTGGTACGCGGCTGTCTGGAGTGGCAGCGCGTGGGCATCGCGCCTCCGGCCAAGGTGCGCGAGGCAACCTCGGAGTACCGGCGCGACGAGGATCTGCTGGCCGACTTCGTGGACGAATGCTGCGACCTGCAGCAGGAAGGCCAGCCCGAGATCCGGTCCAAGGCGTCAGACCTCTACGATGCCTTCTGCGCGTGGTTCAAGCGCAACGTGTCCGCCAAAAAGAGCATTTCTCAGAAGGCCTTCGGCAAGATGATGCTGGAACGCTTCCAGCGCGAGCGGAAGGGGGGCACCTACTACTATTTTGGGGTGAGCGTCTCTCCGCACGCCCAGCTGGAGCTGGACCAGGAAGAGTAGCAGGACCATTGCAGGCCCATCGCGGGCGGCTTTTTTTGACCGTCCTTGACCTAACTGCTTGGCATCAAAGCAGATTCTTCGGCTGTAGGAGTATGTGACCTTTCGACTGCTATTTTCCCCTGTATGCGCGCCAGCGCTTTTTCATCATGAATTTACAGCGTAATGGTCACATACTCCTGAATTAAAAAAAATAGATGTAAAAACAGCATCTTGCATACCATGACCATGCAAGACCTTCGCAGGACTTTGGAGATGATTGAAAGCCTCATCCAGGATCGCGGCCTGAAGGCCGTCAAGGTGGCCGGGACCCACGGCGGCGAATGGGCTTGTCCCTGCCCAGCCTGTGGCGGGAAGGACCGCTTCCGCTTCTGGCCTGCCCAGGGCGAAGGCGGGACATGGTACTGCCGCCGGTGCGACAAGGGGGGCGACAGCATCCAGTTCCTGCGTGAGTTCGAGGGCCTGAGCTACACCGAAGCCTGCCGCCGTCTGGGCGTTGAACGGGCGGCGGCCCCCACCAGCATCATGCCCAGGGCCGACAAGGAGGAGCGCCCGTGGGAGCCTTCCCCCACGCCTGCCGATCCCGGCCCGGTCTGGCAGGAGCACGCCGCCAAGCTGCTGGACTATGCCCATGCCAAGCTGCTGGCTGACGAAGATCGCATGATGTGGCTGGCCATGCGCGGGATCTTCCCCGATGCGGTGGAACGCTTCCGCCTGGGCTGGCTCCCTGGAGAGAACGGCAAGGACTGCTACCACCGGGATCGCGGCGCCTGGGGCCTGCCGCCGGAGACCAATGCCCGCGGCCGAAAGAAGTCCCTCTGGATACCCGCGGGGCTGGTAGTCCCCGCCCTGACCGAAGACGGCGCGGTGCGGCGCCTGCGCATCCGGCGCACGGATGAGGCCCGGGAACGCTTCGGGGCGGAGATGAAGTACGTGGTGGTGCCGGGCTCCAGCATGCGCCCGCTGCTGCTGCGGCCCGAGGCCCGGGCTTTCGTGGTGGTGGAGGCGGAGCTGGACGCCATGGCCTGCGTGGCGGCGGCCATGGACGCCGGGCTGGACGTGGGGGCCTTCGCTGCCGGGACCAACATGGGGCGTCCGGATGCGGCAGCCCATGCCGTGCTGCGCCGTGCCCTCTGCATCCTCGTGGCGCTGGACTTCGACCAGCCGGACGAGAAGGGACAGCGGGCCGGGGCCAAGGGCATGCCCTTCTGGGCAAGGACCTACCGCACGGCCCGCCGCTGGCCGGTCCCCAAGGGCAAAGACCCCGGGGATGCATTTCGGGAAGGCTGGAATCTGGCGGACTGGATACGCATCGGGCTGCCTCCTGTTTTCGCGCCTGCGCCTGTGCAGGAGGCACCAGCCCCCCTCCCTGTGGCCCCTGCCCCGGAAAAAAAGCAGGCCCGTGAGACCATGGGCGCTGGACGGATGGACGACAAGGGGGGCGGGAAGAAAAAAGCGACGGCTGCCGGGGCATGGGGCGGTGTGGAGTGGCTGACCCACCCCATCGGCCCGCGCGACAGCCTCCAGGTACTGGCCCGGGCGGGGCTGGAGGCCCGGCCCACCAGTGACGGCGACTACGAGATCTACGGGCAGGAGCGATGGCCCCAGCGAGATCAGGCCCGGCTCATGGGCTGGCTGCGGCGCTTCGGCCAGTGGGTCTGGCAAGCGCTGTACGACAAGGAATTTGCCCCGCCGAACGGCAGGGCGATTTGAGAGGCGGGGTCCCCGGAAGGAGCTGTAACTCCACCGGGGACCGGATGTGTGCTCATCCGGCCAGACAATCCGACCCCGTGCAATTAAGATGCACGTTGAACCTAACAGGAAACTGACGGATGGAAAAGCTGAAACTGGAGTATTGGCCTGTGGATCGTCTGCGTGTCTGCGCGCGTCCTTTGCGTGACAACGACGCCTGCGTCGAGCGGATGGCCTCTGCCATGAGCCGCTTCGGATGCCGTATCCCCTTGCTGGTGCGGGCCGACGGCGAGGTGGTGGATGGACATCTGCGTCTCAAGGCTGCTCGGGCGCTGAGCTTTGCCAGTGTGCCCGTGCTGCTGGTGGACGACATGGATGACGCGCAGATCCGGGCGTTCCGCTTGCTGGTCAATCGCTCCGCAACATGGGCGAAGTGGAACGAGGGGGAACTGTCCCAGGAACTGGCTGAACTGAGGGCTATGGACGTAGATCTGGAGATCACCGGCTTCGAACCGCGCGAGCTGGATCGCTTCTTGAAGGCTGCGGCCCTGGATGACGACGATGTGCTGGATACTGCCCCGGAAGCGCCTGCGCGACCGGTGAGCCGTCCGGGAGACCTGTGGCTGTTGGGCGGCCACCGTCTGCTCTGTGGCGACGCCACCCTGCCGGAGTCTTACGCGGCTCTCATGCAGGGCATGGAGGCTGATATGGTCTGGACGGATCCGCCGTACAACGTGGCCTATGAGGGGAAGGCCGGGAGGATCAAGAATGACGCCATGAGCGACCAGGACTTCGCGGCTTTCCTGCAGCGCGTCTTCCACCAGATGGTGACCGGTGTGCGCAAGGGCGGGGCCGTATATGTGGCCCACGCTGATGCTGGCGTGCTGGGCGTGACTTTCCGCCAGGCCTTCATCCAGGCTGGCCTCAAGCTGGCCAGCTGTTTGATCTGGAGAAAAAACTCCGGGGTGCTCTCGCGAGCTGACTACCACTGGCAGCATGAGCCAATCCTCTATGGCTGGCGGCCTGGAGCGCCACATGTGTGGTTTGGCGACCGCAAGCAGACCACCGTGCAGGACGCATTCCCGGCCGCGGTACGTGAGGATGGTGACGTCCCCTGCTGGCACATCATGGATGGTGAACGCATCGTAAGGATCAGCGGCAAGGATGTGCATGTGGAAGTCCTGGCTGGCTCTGTATTCTGCGAGCCAAAGCCCCAGCGCAATAGCCATCACCCGACGATGAAACCGGTGGCCCTCATCGAGCGGATGCTGACCAACAGCAGTAAGCGTGGCGGCATGATCCTGGACCCCTTTGGGGGGTCTGGCTCCACGCTTATGGCCTGCGAGCGTCAAGACCGTATCTGCCGGACGATGGAGCTTGATCCACGCTTTGTGGATGTGATCATCCGCCGTTGGGAAGATGCCACTGGACGTGAGGCGTTGCTGGAAGATGGCGTGCGTCCCTTTGTCGAGGTGGCCCTCGAGCGTGGAGGTGATCATGCCTGATGATGATCTGCTGCGTCTGGCCAGGCAGTCTGCAGAGACAGACCTCCCGTTCCTGCTTCGCGCCAAGGAAGAGGCGAAGAAGCGTATGAAAGACAATCCTACTCCGGAGAACGTGGGTGGCTTCAGACGTGCCCGAGAAGAGCTTGAAGGTGAACTGGCGCGGAGGCAGGGGCAGACGTCCATCCGCGTCTATAAAACGCAGCTGGATGCCGTGGCCTACCTGAAGGACGCGGGCTACAAGTGCAGCAAGAGCCAGTTCAACCGGGACGTGAAGGCCCGCAAGGTCCCCCGGACCCCGGAAGGCTGGTTCGATGAGACCGCCCTGCTGGGCTATGCCAATGCCAATCTGACGCCAGCCGGTCAGGTGGCGGACCGGCAGCTGGCCGATGCCACCACCAGCCGCCTGTCGGCAGACGCGCAGCTCAAGCGCTACCAGGCGGAGCGGGCGCGCCTGAAGCTGGAGAAGGAGCAGGGCCTGCTCATGCCCCGGGCCGAACATGAGCGGGATCTGGGCGCCCGTGCCCTGTTCTTCAGGAACGAGGTGCGCAACTTCATCCACCTGCATGGCGCCACCCTGATCCACCTGGTGGGCGGCGATGAAGGCCGGCTGCGCGAGCTGGTGCAGTGGTGGATGGAGACCACGGAGATCTGGATGGATGCCTGGAGCGGCGAGAGGGAGTTTGTGGTCAACGAAGAAGACGACGGCGCGGATGCGGACGCGCCGGGTGAGGAGGATGCGTGAAGATCCGGTTTTGTGAGGCCGAACGCCGGGTATTTGCCCGGCGTGAAAAGCTGACCGTCTCGCAATGGGCCGGCAAGTACCTGATCGTGCAGGACGGCATCTACCGCGGCAGCCCGCTGCGGCTGGATGTATCGCCCTTCCTGCGCGGTCCCATGGACGCCTACTCACGTCCAGGTGTGCGCGAGGTGGTGGTCTGCGGTTCCCTGCAGGTAGGCAAAACGCTGCTGCTCTATGCCTGCCTGGGATGGTCCATGGACTACCGTCCGGGCATCAAGATGCTGGCCATGCCCACCCGCGAGTCCCGCGACCGCGTGGTGGAGAAGAAACTGCGGCCCATGCTCCAGGGCAGCCCCGTGCTGCGGCGCATGGTAGCCAAGTACCGGCGCGAGAACATCCTGCTCAAGGACGGCACCAGCATCGAGCTGGCCACGGCCGAATCTCCCAGCCAGCGCGCGTCCATCACCGTGCAGGATCTGTTCGTGGACGAAGAGGACCTCTACAGCCGCAGCGGGGACTCCTCCCCTCTGGAGGATTTCAAGGGCCGCACGCGCTCCTACGGCGACTTCGCCAAGATCATCCGGGCCTGCCAGCCCAAGGGGGACGAAAGCTCGTCCATCTGGACAGGCATCACCAGACAGGTGGATCAGCTCATGTGCTACGAGGTGGTCTGCCCTGCCTGCCGTCATCAGCACCTCATGGACGTGGACCGGATCGTTGTCCCCGACGGAGAGACGGATCCGCGCCTGATCCGCTCCCGCAAACTGGCGCGGTACCGCTGCCCGCATTGCCGGTACCTCTGGAGCGATCATGCCCGCGACCTGGCTGTGGCCTCCGGGCGCTGGCGCCCCTATGTCTGGACCGGGGCGGCCTTCGAACCCGGTCCGGACATCAGCGATGCCCGCAGCATCGGTTTTCACCTGCCCGCGGTCCTGTCCCGTTTCGTCAGCCTCTCGGATCTGGCGGCCCGGCGCATCCTGGCCGGGAGCGATGACCCGGCCCAGCAGCGCCAGTACCACAATGACGACCTGGGCATGCCGTGGTCGCCGGTGGAACTCCAGACCGATGTGGACCGTCTGCTGGAGCTCCGTGATCCGCACCTGCCGCCGCGCACGGTGCCTCACGGCGCGGTGGCCCTGACCTGCGGCATCGACGTGCAGAAGCGCGGCTTCTGGTATCTGGTCCGGGCGTGGATGCCGACCATGGCCAGCTATGTCATCGACTACGGCTACCTGGGCAGCTGGGATGACGTCCAGGCCCTGGTCTTCGACACCTGCTACCCGGTGCAGGGGCCTGACGGCAGCGACGTGGGCGAGCGCATGCCCATCTGGCGGGCCTGCATCGACTCCGGCGGTACCGAGACCGAAGGCGTCTATACCCGCACGGAAGAAGTCTACATGTGGGTGCGGGCCAACGGCTGCGGCGTGGTCCATGCCTGCAAGGGCGCCAGCCGCCCGCAGGCCGCACCGGTACGCTGGGTCGTCCGTGAGCGCATGCCGCACAATGGCCGCCCCATCCCCGGCGGCCTGCGGCTCTACCTCATCGACAGCGGCGCCTTCAAGACCACGGACATGGGCCGCATGCTCAACCAGGACAGCCGCCAGCCCCTGCGCTTCCATGCCGGGGCTGATGAAACGCTGGCTTCGCAGCTGTCGGCAGAGCGCATGGTGCGCAAGAACGGGAACCTTGTCTGGGTCCGGGAACACAAGGAGAACCACCTTCTGGACTGCCTTGTGCTGTCTGCCGCTGCGGCGGATGCGTCGTGGACGCCCAGCCTGCCGCACTACATACTGCAACTGCAGTCACAGGCCCGGATGCAGAGCGAAACACCGAGGCCCAGGGCAAAGAAACGCCCGCAGCCGGAAGCCGCGGGCCACAGATGGTAAGGGAGGGAACTATGGCTTTCACGACCACGGACGGACACACGTCCGGCGCTTCGGCCATGCGTGTGGAACAGGGACGGATGCTCTACGGCCTGCGCGAGATCGCGGCCGCCCTGCGCTGCTCGGAAAAAAGCGTGCTGCGCTATGTGGCACGGTACGGACTGCCCGCAGGCAAGATCGGCGGCCGCTGGTGCGCCGACGAAGCCCGCCTGCGGGAATGGCTGGAACGTGGCGGGGGGCACATCCGTTGTGACCCCCTCGGTGAAGGGTCATATTCCGTTTAGCCCCCTCCGGCGGAGCAACGATTTTCTCCCGCCCCTTGACACCTCTCCCCGCTTCAGGCACCCTGACTTTCCCAACTAGCGAGGCGCGTCTGCCGCCAGCCCTGCTCCCAAGGCACGGCTATGCAGATATCTATTATTTTTGCAGCCAACTGCTTTGGCAGATTTCGGCGGTATGACGTCCGGGTGTCCGTGAGGCCCCGGCAGCTCGCTAGCTGGGGAGCGTCATATCGCCTTTTTTATTTTCCCATCCCAACTAGCGAGGTGCCTTATGGCTCAACCTACCATTGCCCAGCTTGAAAGCCGTATCCATCAGCTTGAACAGGCTCTCCATCAGCAACTGACCCACCACGAGCGGCTTTGCCGCATCGTCCTGCACCTGCAGGAACGGCTCATCGCCCACAACGATGCCGCTCTGGTCCAAGCCGCTCCCCTTTCCCCTTCGCAACGGCCGCAATAGCACGTTCTCCGTCTGATGGTCCTATGGTCCTGTCTGTCTTTTTCCGCCTGTCATGCCGGACAGATGGACGCATGCGGCGGGCAGGACCATCACAGGACCACCGTGATATGATCATGGCAATAATTTATTGACATTATTCATACTTTTTATGCTATTCTGGGGTATCCGGCAGCATATCCGCGCGCCGGAGAACCTCAAGGAGAACTGCTATGTCGAATCTCGTTTCCTTTGCTTTTGAGGACAACCTCGTCCGCTCGCGCCTTGACGAAAACGGCGAGCCCTGGTTCGTAGCCAAGGACGTGGCCCTGGCGCTGGGCCACCAGTGGAACGGTAGCGCCCGTATTGCCCATGTCCCCGAAGAATGGAAGCTGGTCACATCCGTTGTGACCAGCTTTGGAGAAAAGCAGACGTGGTTCCTGTCCGAGCCCGGTCTCTATTTCTTCGTGGCCCGCAGCGACAAGCCCCGTGCCCTGCCCTTCCAGAAGTGGCTGGCCGGTGAGGTCCTGCTCAGCCTGCGCCGCAAGGGCTATTATGAGATGCCCGGGCGCTCCGGCAGCCGGCCCGTGGACCTCAATCCGGCGGCCCTGCGCCTGCGCCCTGCCCTGCGGGAACGCATCCTCGGCAGCGCCATGCAGTGCGCCCGCCTTATGGGCGCCTCCAGCATGGCCGAGGTGGAGAGCATCTTCTGCCGCTGCTGCGAGCTGGTGGCCAGCACGCCGGAGCAGACCCTTCTGCCTGCGGACAAGGAAGCCGGACTGATCCGGGACTTCGTGGGGGAGTGCTGCCGGAACAGCAAGGGCGCCAAGACCACGGCCGGGGCCGTGTATGACCATTTCCGCGTCTGGTGGAACCAGCGCAGCAAGGAGCCCCTGCCCAGCCAGAAGCGCCTGGGCGCCCTGCTGCAGGAACGCTTCGTCCGTCACCGCCGTGGCGGCCGCATCTGGTATCTGGACTTGGCATGTATTATGTAAAAAGTATGTAATTTTTACATAATATTCTTGCCTTTTTTCCTCAAAAACGGCACTATCCAGATACGGAGGACACCGATGCTGTCCAGCAGAGAAATCATCAAGATGCTCAAAGAGGCTGGATGGGAACATGTGGCGACCCAAGGCGATCACTGGCACTTCAAACATCCTGACCGCCCCGGAAAAGTGACGGTTCCCCATCCCAACAAGGACCTGAAGATCAAGACCATCATCAGCATCGAGAAGCAGAGCGGTCTGAAGCTGCGGCGGGGCTAGGGCCCCGCCCGCCCTGCTCCCCTCCGAGGAGGTTTTATGTATTACGTGGCAACTCTTGACCCGCATGATGACGGCAGCGGCCGTTACGACGTGACCTTTGCCGACCTGCCCGGCTGCGTCACCCAGGGCACGGACCTTGAAGACGCCCTGCGTATGGCACAGGAGGCTGTCTCCCTGCATGTGGCCGGAATGATTGCCGATGGAGAGATGCTTCCCGAACCTTCCACCTTGTCCGCCTGCAAGACGCATGATGAACAGGAAGCACGGGAAGAAGGCTATACCTTGTCTGAAGGTACATTGTGGCAGTATGTCTCTTTTGAACCGGCGGTAAAGGCTGTCAAAGCGGCCTCTGTGCGTCTCACTATCTCTCTCAGGCCTTCCGTTATCGCTCATATCGACGCTGTTGCAGAAGAACTCGGCCTCAGCCGCTCCGGCGTCATCGCTGTTGCGACCCGTGAATACGGCGAACGCCTGCGCAGTGCATCCCGGTGATGACCGGCCCAAACCGGACAAAATAGGACAAAACCGGACAAAATCGGAAATCGTTTACATCTCTCGCTAGAATCTGCTAACTCCATGCAAAAGTCTGAAAGATTTTTGCATGGAGTTTTTTTATGCCCGGATACTGGAGAGATCTCTACGAAAAGATGCGGGAGGACCTGCAGTCTCCTGCGTTCCGCCAGTTCGGCAGTTACTCCATCGCCGGTCGCAGTTTCTCCTATCGCAGCCTTGACGACTTCCGCTCCCTCCTGGACTGGGTCAAGCGCGAGGCGGACAAGGAAGACGGCATCGCGCCCTATCGGGCTCGGCGCGTGGCTCGGAACGGAGGGCGGGGATGATGCGTCCTGTCGGCAGGGCCGCGCGGCGGCCACCCCTTAGCTGCATCGGCAGGCAGGCCCGGCAGGCTCGCTCCGGCTACAGCGGAGCGGCCAGTCCGCGGGGCATCGGCAACTGGATGCCCGCCAACGCGGATTTCAACCAGCTGCTGGGCATGGACAGTGGACGCATGCGTGCCCGCGTGCGTGACCTCGTGCGCAACTTCCCGCCCTTCGCCCGCGCCGTCAATGCCATGGTGGCCTTCACCGTGGGGAGCGGCGCCCGCTTCCAGTCGCTGGCCACCCTGCCCGACGGGAGTCCGGACATACCAACCCGCAAGCGCATCGAAGATCGCTTCCGGGCCTGGATGGAGCATGCCGATGTGGCTGGCCGCCTGCACTTCTACGAGATCCAGCAGCTCTGCAAGCGGCAGGAGTGCGAGTGCGGCGAGTACCTGCTGCGCTTTGCCCGCCCGCGGGACAGGCGCCGCGGTCTGCTGGGCCTGCAGATCTACGAGCCGGAGAACCTGTCCAGCTGGCGCATCGAAGGTCAGGAACCGGACAGCGATATCTGGCAGGGCATCGAGTACGACATCTGGACCGGTGAGCCCCTGGCCTATCATTTCCAGACCGTCTTCGGCTGGGAGCGCCAGCTGCGGACGTGGCGCGAGCCTGCCTTCAACGTGCTGCACGGTTTTCAGACCCTGCGTCCCGGTCAGCTGCGCGGCGTGACCCCTTTCGCTCCGGCCATCCTCATGGCCAGGGACATGGGCGACTACACCACGGCAGAGCTGGGCGCGGCCAAGATGGCCGCCAAGTGGCTGGCCTTCGTGAGCAGCGGCGATCCGCAGTTCTCCCAGCTCACCCGTACGCCGGGCGGCCTCTCCGGGGCGCTGCGCGAAGAGGTGGAGAGCCTCGAGGACATGACCGTCGAGTACCTCAATGACGGCGAGCAGGTAAACTTCGCGCCGCCCAGCCAGCGCCCGGGCGACAGCTTCGACCGTTTCGTGCGCCATACCTTGCGCATGGTCGCCATCTGCATGGACCTGCCCTACGAGATCCTTTCCGGCGACTACACGTCCATCAACTATTCCACCAGCAAGGCCAGCCGCAACGACTTTGCCATGTTCCTGGTGCCCCACCAGTTCCGGGCCGAGCAGCATCTCATCCGCCCCGTGTTCCGGCGCTGGCTGGACTGCGAGGCGCTGACCCAGGACTACCTGCCCGGCTACTGGCAGGACAAGAGCCGCTATCAGCGGGCCATGTGGATACCCGCGGGCATGCCCAGCGTGGACCCCCTGCGCGACGGCAAGGCGCAGATCGACGGCATCAATGCTGGCATCCTGTCTCCCCAGATGGTCATCCTTGGCGATGGTCGCGACCCCGAGGAAGTGGTGGAACAGCGCGCCGCCTGGGCCCGCCTTTGCGCCGCGCACGGCATCGATGCCACCACCGGCGCCGTGAGTACCTCGCTGGTCAATAACCCCGCCAAGCTGGGCGCTGCCGAAAGCGCCGAAAAATAGGAGGCATCCCCATGTCGTTTGTCACCCGTGCACCCCCTCTGGGCGATGGGCGCCCGCTGACGCTGGACGAATCAGCCCGATCCGTGGAGGTGGTGGCCTCCACCCAGGCACCCGTCACCGTATTTGACTTTGAGGAATGGCAGCCTATCCGCGAGGTCCTGCTCATGAGCGGCTGCCAGATACCCGAGTCCGGTCGGGTGCCCCTGCTGGACTGCCACAGCCGCGAGCATGCCGGGGACATCGTGGGCAGCTTTGACCACATCCGAGTGGAAGACGGACCGCAGGGCCCGCAGCTGGTGGGCCGGGCCGTCTTCTCGGCCACCCCGGACGGCGAGGCCCCGTTCCGCAAGGTGGTGGAGGGGCATCTCCCCGATGTGTCCGTGGGCTACGACGTGATCGCGTATCAGCGCATCCGGGCGGGCGAGGTGGCCGTCATCGAAGGGGTCACCTACGAAGGCCCGCTGCGTGTGACCACGCAGTGGCGCCTCCTGGAGCTGTCCTGTGTGCCCATCGGCGCGGACAGTTTTGCCAAGATGCGTTCTGCCATCAACAACCTGCAACCTGCCCGGAAGGGCAAAAAGGAGAGAGTCATGTCCAAGGAATCCGGGCAGCATGAGCGCGGCAAGATCGCGGCCAGACTGCGCGCCCTGCTGGGGCTGCGTGAAGATCCTGAAGAACAGCCTGCGCCTGAAGAAGAGCCCCGCCAGGCCGTGGTCACGGATGGCTCCGGGACCACGGTGGAGCCTGAACAGCTCGACGATGCCGAGCTGGATCAGCTGGTAGACGACCTGGGCGCCCTGCTGGACGAAGCCGAGGCCGAACAGGAGGGCCGTGAAGATCCCCAGCAGCCGGAAGATGCCCAGCGCGAGGGCGGTGATGACAAAAACGCCTGCCGCAGCGCCGTGCTGGCCAGGCTCATGGCCAGCCTTACCCCGGGGCAGCGTCAGCGTTTTGGCCAGCAGCTGGAGCGCCAGCGCATCCGCGGTATCCGGGAACTGGCCCGGAGCTTCCAGCTCTCCCCGGATCAGGAAGACAAACTGGTTTCCTCGGGCATGAGCCTTGGCCGTGCCCGCAAACAGGTGGAGGACATCGTGGCACAGCGCCAGAATTTCGGGCCCGGCTACCAGGTCGTGAGCGTGGGCCGCACTGAAAAGGAATCTTTCCGTGCTGCCGTGCAGGACAGCCTGCTGCTGCGCTGCGGCACCAAGCTGGAAAAGCCCGCTCCCGGTGCTGATGAACTGCAGGGTATGACCCTGCGCGAGATCGCCCGCGAGATGGTGATCCGCTCCGGACAGCGTGCCGGTGGTGACATCCGCACCATCGTGGGCCGCGCCCTGACCACCACGGACATGCCCCAGCTGCTGGTGGAGACCAGCCGCCGCACGCTCATGGAGGCCTACGAGCAGGCCCCCGAGACCTGGCGCGACTGGTGCGAGACCGGCACGGCCACGGACTTCAAGGCGGGCAAGGCCCTGGGCCTGGAAGGCGACGTGGCGTTGAAGAAGATCCCCGAGTACGGCGAATACACCGACGGCCGTCTGGCTGAAAATGCCGAGGAATACCGCGTGGAGACCTTCGGCCGCAAGCTGGTGATCTCCCGTCAGGCCATCATCAACGACGATCTGGGCGCCCTTACCGACATGCCGCGCATGTACGGCGAAGCCTGCGCCGCTCTGGTGGGTGATGTGGCCTACGCAGCCCTGATCGATGCGGCCCTCAAGATGGGGGACGGCAAGCCCCTGTTCGACAGCGCCCACCACAACCTGTTCACCGGCAAGGGCGGCGCGCCCACGGTCGAGAATCTGGGCGCTGTGGTCACCGGCATGGAACTGCAGCAGGACAGCTTCGGCAGGGTGGTCACCATCCAGCCCCGCTTCTTCATCGCGCCCATCGCCCTCAAGACCACCTGCGAGTCGTTCTTCAATACGCAGATCACCGGCGGGCCGGTGGTGGGCACGCAGGCACAGCCGCTGGTCCATAATCCCTATGGCGGCGACTTCTTCCGGCGCATCTATGACCGTCGTCTGGATCTGGATGCGGCGACCACATGGTATCTGGCCGCGGCCAGATCCACGGTCAAGGTCTTCTTCTTGGGCGGCGTGCAGGCTCCCTACATCGAGAGCCGCGACAATTTCGACACCGATGGCTTCGAGACCAAGGTCCGCATGGACGTGGGCGCCAAGGCCCTGCGCTGGATCACTCTCGCCAAGGCCACGGCATAGCAAAGGAGGACAACATGCAAAACTCCCGTTCCATGGGCCGCTGTATCCACCATACTCCCGGCAAGGCCGTGCTGGGCGGTGAGCTGGTCGTGCTCACCGGCATGGTGGCCGTGGCCAGTACCGATATCCCGGCGAATGAAGTGGGGGCCTGCGAAGTGGAGGGCGTCTTTGCCCTGCCCAAAAAGGCCGGCGAGACCCCCAAACAGGGCGACCCCCTGTACCTGGCCAGTGACAACACGCTGACCAAGACGTCCGGGACGCAGTTCGTGGGCACGGCCTGGGCCGATGCCCAGGCCAATGACGCCACTGTGCTCTGCCGCATCAATTTTGGCTACGGCGTGGCCGCTGCGGCTGCCGCTGCTGCCGCCGCAGCCGAACAGGGCAGCTAACCCACCACCCCTCCTCGCACCGGGTCGCGTGCCTCCGGGGACGCGACCCTCACAGGAGTCCTTATGGATCAATCACGCCTGATAGACCTGGCCTTCGATTTCTGCATGCGAGCGGAAGGCAACGCCACCTACACCGATGACCCCGACGACGCGGGGGGGCCCACCAAATTTGGTCTGGCCCTCAACTACAACCGGGATGTCCTGCCGGACAAAAATGGGGATGGTTACATCAATGCCGCCGATGTGCGTCTCCTGGAACGCGAGGACGCCCGCCAGGTATGGGAGCGCGTCTACTGGCGCGGCAATGGCTGCCACCTGCTGCCCGATGCGCTGGCCTTCATCTATGCGGACATGGTCTTCAACCCCGGCCCGGGGGCGGCCCCGAAGCTGCTGCAGCAGGCGCTGCGAGGGCTGGGCTGTTCCGTGGCCGTGGACGGCATCATCGGCGCCGAGACCAGGGAGGCAATCGGTCGCTGTGATCCCGGCGAGCTGCTGGTGGAGCTGACTGCGCAACGCCTGCGCTACTACGGCACACGCTCCAAGTATCCCAAGTACGGGCTGGGCTGGGATCGCCGGTCCGTATGGTGCCTGCGTACAGCGCTGGGCATCTGGTCGGGAGAGATCCGGTGAGCCCGCTGCAGACCATGGGGCTGGTCGGCGCCCTGCTGGCAGCAGGGCTTGCCGTCTACTACCTGGGAGTGGCCCGGGAAGAGGCCGAACAACTGCGGGAGTCCCTGCATATAGGTACGACCCAGACCAGGGCCACGGAAAGCGCCCTGTCCGAGCTGGAAAAATCCCGCCGGGAGGCGGCTGAAAAGGAGCGGGAATATGCCCGTGCTGCAAAGGCTGCTGCTGACCTGCCTCTTGAGCAGCGTTTTGGCGAGTATGACCGCCTGTTCGACGCCATCGAGGCTGGTCGTGGCGAGCCCGCCCCCTGAGTTGCTGGAAGATTGTCCGCCCCCGGCCATCTCCCGGGAGGTATTGCCCGCCATTGCCGCGGGCCGGGCGGATGACGCCGGGCGGGCCTATGTCGATTATGTGCTGACCGTAGAGGCGGCGTGGAACGCCTGCCGTGATCGTCAACGTGCGCTGCGGGCCTATGTGCGCCGCATGGAGACCCTGCATGATCCGTCCTGATCCCGATGATGATACCAGGCGCGACCGGATGCCCCGTGGCCAGCAGGATGACCGCTGGAGCCGGGACGGCTGCGGCTGGGATGGCCGGCAGGCGAGCGGCTGGAATGGGCGACCGCGCCCCCGGATGCGCCTGCCCCGGCCGCTGCGTATGGCGCTGCTGGCGATCCTGTGTCTGTTCGCGCTGCTGGCCGCTGTCGATCTGGCCCTGACCATCATTGATCCCGACAGGCCCATGCATGTGGCCCAGCTCATCCTGGGGCCGCTCCTGCGTCTGTCCGGCCTGTTTACCTTGGGGATGTGATATGGCCGCACCTCTGACCTATGCGGAAGTTTCTGCCGCCATGGGGGCCCTCCTGATGCTTTTTGTCGGCCTGAGCCTGCGCGAGCTCATCGCACTGATGCGCCAGATCCTGGCCCGTCAGCGTGAATGCCCCACACTCTATGCGGACCGCGAACGCAACGACAAGGCCCACAAGGAATTTTACGACGGCATGGAGGATCTCAACGTGCGCGTGACCCTGCTGGAAAAGGAACATAGACCGCGCTGTGACGGAGAAGACTGATGACGGAACAGGAATTTTTCGATGCCTGCGGCCACAAGGGCTTCAGCGAGCTCCAGACGGAGGACGGCAAGACCCTGCGGGTGCTGGCCTACCATATCGGCCAGCAGGATGCCCGCCTGCGGGTGCGCATCTCGTACAGTACCACGGAGCTCGGGCGCCGTCTGCGTGGACAGGAACGGGTGACCCTCTGGGGCAGCAACTGGCGCGTAGTCCGTGGTCATGCCCAGGAGCGGGCCGAGGTCATGCAGGCCATGCTGGAGAGCGAGATCAGCTATGCCTGAGCTCTATCGTGTCGATGCCGACTGGCAGGACTGGCTGTCCGAGATCTGGGATGAGGTAGACAGTATCGCCTCCGAGTCCAGGCTCCGGCAGGCTGTGGTCCGGGCCACCAATGACACGCTCACGCATATGCGCAGTTTCCTTTCGAAGGGGCTCCGCGCCACCTACTACGTCAAAAAGGCCGATATCGACGCCGCCATGAAGATCGTCAAGGCCCGCCAGCGCGGCCGGAACATCGAGGGCCGTCTGAGCTTCCGTTACCGGCAATCGTTGCCCCTGTCGCAGTTCGGCGCCCGGCAAGGCAAGACCTATGTCTCGGTCAAGGTCTTAAAGGCCAATCGTGCGCGGCGCATCCAGCCCGGCGGCGAGAAACAGATCCTGGCCACGAAAAAGGGCCGGGCCGCGGTGTGGATTGCCAGGGGGCATGTGCTGGCTCGCGTGGAAGGCCGGGAAAAACCGCTGCCCCTGTACGGCCCCAGCTTCATGGCCTTTTTCCGCTCTCCGGAGAACGAGGCGAGTATCGCTCGAGAAGAGAGCACATGGATGCTCAAGCGCCTGTACCATCACGTGCGGCGTCTGCAGGAGGACTAAATGCCTGACGACTACCAGCCTACGCAATTCGAGCAGGTCCTGGACCGCGACATGGAGCTGGTCTTCCAGGCCCCTCTGGGCGCCGGGATCAGCGTGACCCTGGTGACCGAGGACGGCAGCACCCACGAGCTGCGGGCCATGTTCGCCACCCCGGGAGCAGAGCCGCTCTCCGGCGTTGCCAGTGCACCGGTGGTCAGCGTGGCTCCCACCCTGCACGTGCCCCTGCGCGATGTGCAGGCGGCGCTGGGGCGTCCCCTCTCCACCCGGGACCGCGTCATCGTGCGCGGCCGTACCTACCGTGTCCTGAATCCGCAGGATGACGGCTACGGCCTGCTGGAATGCCGTCTGCTGGAGGCCGCCCATGTCTGATGTCCTGTTCGCCTGGGGCGGCGTCCATCCCCGCACGCTCATCCGTCGGGCCGTCTGTCAGGTCATGCGCGAGCATGACGGTCTGGCCGCTCTCATTGGTGCCCGGATCTGGCCCAACCGCATGGAGCACTGGTTCCGCGGTGAGCTCCCGGCGGCCGGTGTCTATACCGTCAGCGAGCAGCGCGTGGAGTCCGATACGCGACCCGAACCGCAGGAGCGGGTCATCTCCCTGGCCGTTGAGCTGCTGGGCGGGGAGCTGGAGGCCGTGGACGATACGCTGGACGCCCTCTGTCTCCAGACAGAGCGGGCCGTGCTGCGCCTGGACGCCATCGGCAGGGCCATGGGCGCCATCGTGGACGCCAGTCTGCCCGAGCCCCTGCCGCTGGTCCGCGGTACGCACCCGGCGGACACGCTGCTCTCCATCACCCACACCGGCACCGAGCTGGGCATCGCGACCGACGGTGCCCGCGAGTACGGCGTGGCCACCCTGAATTTCGACCTGGAATACCACTGGCCGACGGTCCCCCCGGAGCTGGCCGATTTCCTGCTGGCCCACACGGACTGGTACGTCCACCCCGGTGATGACCGGGTGGACATGATCTCACAGGTAAACTTTGACCAGGAGTGATCTGATGCCCCATCCCACCACCATGCTTGTCGTGCCCGCCGTGCGCGATGGCCGTCCCCTGCGCATCGCTGATCCGCAGTCCGGCCAGTATCTCCCGGCCACGGGCGCCGTGGTCCCCCGTTCCGCGTTCTGGCTGCGCCGTCTCAAGGACGGTGATGTGCAGCTCAAGCCCGCTGCCAAGGAGGTCTAAATGGCCATCGCCTTTAACGTCCTGCCCGATACCGTCCGCGTGCCTTTTGCGTATGCCGAATTCGACGGCTCCGGTGCGTCTGATGATCCGGCTCTCATGCCCTACACCGTGCTCATGGTAGGGCAGATGCTCGACAGCGGCACGGCCGAGGCCGGGACCGTACAACGTCCCATGAGCGCTGCCCAGGCCGCCACCCTCTTTGGTGAGGGCAGTCAGCTGGCCGCCATGTGCGCCGCCTACCTCAATGCCAACAGCATCACCAAGATGTTGGCCATCGGCGTCAAGGATGCCGAGGAAGGTACGGCCGCCAAGGGGGCCCTGACCATCAACGGCACCTGCGTCAACGCCGCGCCGCTCTGCCTCTACATCAACGGCAAGCTGGTGCGTGCCGCAGCGCCTCTGGCCGCAGAGGCATCCGCTGTGGCCGAGAATCTGACCAACGCCATCAATGCCGACAAGAGCCTGCCCGTGACGGCCACCTTTAGCGGTGGCGAGGTCAGCCTGACCGCCCGGCACAAGGGCGAGTGCGGCAACGATATCGACCTGCGCATCTCGTACTACGATGAGGACAAGCCCGGCGGCCTGACCTTCAGCTTCACCCAGATGACCGGCGGCGCCGGCAATCCTGATCCGGCTCCGGTCATCGCGGCCATGGCAAACGACCAGTACCACGTCATCGCCTGGCCGTGGACGGACAGCGCCAGCCTTGCCGCCCTGCGCGATGAGCTGGCGGACCGCTGGGGCCCCCTGCGCCAGATCGACGGACAGGCCATCGTGGTCAAGCGCGGCAGCTATGGCGACGTGACCACCTTCGCGGGCGAGCGCAACGACAAGCATCTGACCGTCTTCGCCTCCGAGAGCAGCCCCACCTCTCCCTGGGAGGACGCGGCCGCCACGGCGGGCGTCATCGCCTACTACGGCAACAGCGATCCGGCCCGGGGCTTCAACACCCTGCTGGTGCCGGGCGTCCTGGCTCCAGCTCCGGCCGACCGCTGGACCGACTTCCCCGAGAAAAACCAGGCTCTCTTCGAGGGCGTATCCACCCGCTATGTGGCTCCGGACGGCACGGTGCGCCTGCAAAAGTGCATCACCACCTACCGCCTCAACGACCTGGGCGCCGAGGACAAGGCTTTTCTCTCCCTCAACAGCCCGCTGACGCTCTCCTACCTGCGTTACGACTGGAACAACTATTTGAGGACAAAATATCCGCGCCACAAGCTGGCCTCTGATGCCGATGCCGCCCGCTATGACGCCAGCCAGCCCATCATGACACCCAAGCTGGGCCGGGCCGAAGCCATCGCCCGCTTCATGGATGCGTGGCTGCCCATGGGGCTGGTGGAAGGCAGCGAGCAATTCAAGGCGGCGCTGCTCTGCGAGCGCAACGCCAAAAACGAGAACCGGCTGGACTGGCTGCTGCGGCCTGATCTGGTCAACCAGTTCGAGGTGGCCGGGACCCTGATCCGGCATATCGTCTAAGGGGGGGTGAGGAATATGGGAAACGGAACCAACAATCGGCGGGCAGGCATCATCTACGTCAAAGTTGACGGGAAGCAGTACGACGCCAAGGGCGCCTATACCTACAATCTGGGCAAGCCCAAACGTGACGCCATCATCGGCGCCGACGGGGTGCATGGCTACAAGGAAACGCCGCAGGTGGCCTTTATCGAGGGGGCCGTCACGGACAGCGATGAGCTGGATCTGGCGACCCTGGTGACGGCCGACAACGTCACCGTCACGCTGGAGCTCAACAACGGCAAGGTGGTCACCCTCTCCAATGCCTGGTTTGCCTCCGAAGGCAGCGGCAGCACGGATGAGGGCGAGATCGCCGTGCGTTTCGAATCGCGGCGCGAGGCCGTGGAAAGCAACTAGGGAGCGTCATATGGAACCCATCGTCATCAAGCTGACCGTGCCGCTGACCCACGGCGCCGAGACCATCACCGAGCTGCGCATCACCCGCCGCCCCACGGCGGGCGACCTGCGCGGCGTCAAGATCAGCGAGCTCACGTTCGACGACATCATCACCGTGGCCTCCCGCCTGGTGGCCCTGCCGCCCAGCGTGCTCAACACTATGGACCTGTCCGATTTCACCGAGCTCTCCGGCGTTATCGGCGCTTTTTTCGGGAGTGGCCAGCCGACTGGGATGACGCTCTGACCCTGCTGGCCTGGCTGTACCACTGGCCCCCCTCGGAGCTGGAGCGGATGACCGCCCGTGATCTGGCCTGGTGGGCTGAGCGAACCAAAAAACTGCAAAAACTCATGGAGCATGACTGATGGCCGAGGGCAAGCAGAGCCGGTTTGACCTGATCATCAATGCCGTGGAGCGTGTCTCGGGACCGTTCCGCCGCATCGAGCAGGCTATGGACGGGGTCCGGGATCGCACCGAGAAGGCGCGCCAGGCCCTGGGCCGCTTTTCTAGGGTGACGGGCCTGCAGCGCCTTTCCGGCAGCATCGGCAACGTGCGGGACAAGCTCCAGGGCATGGTGCAACAGGGACAGGCGGGGCTGGAGCGTCTGGGTGCTCTGGCGGGGCGCCTGTCCCTGTTGTTCGGCGCTGCCGGTGGGGGCGCCTTCGCTCTGGGCGCCGAAGCTGCTACGGCAGCCGCCGAGGCCAGCAAATTCGCCAGTATGGTAGGCCTGTCCACAGGCAACTGGCAGGAGTACGCCGGTGCTGCCAATCTGGCAGGAGCCGAGGCCGATGAACTGGCCAGCCTGATGCTCACCCTGCAGGAGCGGGCCGTCAATGCGGCCCGCGGCGAAAAGGGCGATATCGAGATGCTCCAGCTCATGGGCATCAGCGCCAAAAACGCCAAGGGCGAGCTCAAGAACGCGGATACGCTCCTGCTGGAACTGGCCGAACGCGTCAAAAAAATGCGCGAGGCTGGCGAGATGGGCAAGGCCGCGGGCATCATGAACCAGCTGGGCGGCGAGGAAGGCGCCCGCCTCCTGGATCTGCTCAAGAATGGCCGCGAGGGCCTGCTGGCCATGCGCAAAGAGGCCCGGGAACTGGGGCTCGTCCTCTCGGATGAGGCCCTCGAATCCGCCCTCGAGTACGGCTCCGCCATCAACCGTGTCAAAGCCACCTTCCGGGGGCTTGGTCTTACGCTGGGCACTGCCTTCCTGCCCTCGCTGACCAAACTGCTGGACAAATTCCAGGCCTGGCTGCAGGTGCAGCGCGACATCATGTCCGCCGGATTTGAGCGATGGATAGACGGACTCGACCTGGATGCCGTCTGGAGATCCGTAGAAAGCTTTTTTGCCTCTCTGGGCCGTCTGGGCAGGATGCTGCAACGGGCAGCCGATCTGTGCGGTGGCTGGAGCAATATTTTGACGGCACTGGTGGTCCTCATCTCCGGCAAGGCCCTGCTGGCCCTGGGCTCGCTGGCTCTGGCCTTCGGTCAGCTGGGCATGGCCATGCTCACCACTCCCGTAGGCTGGTTCGCGGCTGCCGTGGCTGCCATCGCCGGAGCGGCCTATGCCATCTACAAAAACTGGGATGGTCTCGTGGCCTATTTCCGGGGGCTTTGGGAAGGCGTGCGGAAGGCCTTCGAGCAAGGCTGGCTGCAGGGCGTCGTCCAGGTGCTGCTCAATTTCAACCCGGCCCGCTGGGTCATGGACGGTCTCAGTGAGCTGGTGGCCACCCTCACCGGCCTGGACCTCTACAGCATCGGCGTGCGCTGGATCGATGGACTACTCCAAGGCGTCAAGCAGGGGTGGCAGCAGCTCACGGGCTGGATCGACAAGGGCGTCAGTGCGATCGGCAGCTGGTTCGGGGGCGATGATGACGCTCCGGACATGGCGGCACAACAGCGATTCCCCACAGCCGGGCAGCCGCTCGACCTGGGCAACAGCGTCCGTCCGTTGATGCAATCCAGCCACAGCGAGCAGGTCATCCGGCAGGAAAACACGGTGCGCATCATCGCCCCCGAAGGCATGCGCCTTGAAGGCGAAGGTCAGGGCCGCGGCCTGGACGTGCGCGGCGATGTGGCCGAGGCCGGGGTCCTCAACGCAGGAGCCATCTGATGGATCTGTGGAAAATGCAGCTTCGGGCCGCCAGCTTCCGGGGCGTGTCCTTCGGGGTCACAGCGGATGAAAGCGAGGGCGGCCGCCGCACGGTGACGCATGAATTCCCCCAGCGCGAGGCTCCCTACGTGGAAGATCTGGGCGGTGCGCCGCGGCGCTTCACGGTCCAGGCCTTCGTGCTGGGCAGTGATTACATGAGCCGCCGCGACGCGCTGGAAGCTGCCCTGCAACAGCCGGGGCCGGGTACGCTGGTGCATCCCTGGTACGGCGAGGTGCAGGTCAGCCAGACAGCCCCCTACAAGGTCCGGCACAGCGCCCAGGATGGCGGTATGGCCGTCTTCCAGCTCTTTTTTTGCCGCGATACCGAGCCCAACAGCCCGGCCGCCAGCGTCAACCAGGGGCTCCGGGCCCGCCTGGAAGCGGGGACGGCGGGCCTGCTGGCCTGCGACAGCTTCGACAGCGTCCTGCGCCTGGCCGGGCAGGCTGAATGGGCGGTCAGCCAGACCTACAGCCTCATCGTGGATGCCGTGAGCACGGTGCAGGCCATCATGCATGGCGATGTCTCCACTGTGGCGGATCTGCTGGGCGCGGCCACGGGCTATGACCTCATGCCGCTGGCCAGCGTGGGCCAGCATCTCTGGAGCGTGCTGCAGGACATCGGCGGGCAGTCCGGGCTCTCTGATGCGGCCGTGTCCGGACGCTGGGCCAGTGTGGCCCGCACTGACTTTTTGCAGATCGTGCCGGACAACGTGGGCTCCCAGCGTGCGGTGATCCAGAGCAACGGTCAGGCTGTGGAGAGCCTGGTGCGCCGTCTGGCCCTGGTGGAATCGGCCCGTGCCGCCACCACGGCCCAGCCCGCCAGCCGGAGCGAGGCACAACAGCTGCGCTACGATTTTCTTGATGCGATGGATGAAGTTTCGGCGCTGGAGCCGGTTATCCCGGACATGACGCAGGCCAGCAGCGTGAGCCGCACGGAGATCCAACTGGCCGCCTCTCTGGCCAGCCTGCGTTCCGGTACTCTGGCCACACTGGCCGAGGCCGCCCGGCGGGCACCGGAGGTGGTGACCATCACCCCGGCCTGTGTGCTGCCTTCGCTGGCCCTCTGCTACCGCCAGAGCGGCGGCGTGGATCTGGAGGCGGATCTGGTGGCCCGTAACCGCCTCATCCATCCGGGCTTCGTGCCGGTAGAACCGCTGGAGGTGCTGCGTGGCTGACGACATCACCCTGCGCATCGATGGCGTGGACTGGACCTACTGGACCTCCGTGCAGGTCACCCGCCAGATGGATGCCATCGCCGGGACATTCTCCCTCGCGCTGGCCGACAAATGGATCGGCGGCGCCCAGGCGCTGCCCATCGCTGCGGGCATGGCCTGCCAGATCCTCATCGGCGGCGAGCAGGTCATCGATGGCTACATCGACCAGGTCCGCCCCTCATTCTCTGCCACGGCGCACGGCATCAGCGTCACCGGACGCGACAGGAGCGCCGATCTGGTGGACTGCGCTGCCATCCACAGCCCCGGGCAGTGGCTCAACTGCACCGTGCTCCAGCTGGCCCAGGCTCTGGCCAGCCCCTTCGGGGTGCACGTCACGGCCGAGGGCGACGTGGGCGCGCCCATTGCCAGCTTCAAGCTCGAGGAAGGCGAGACCGCCTTCGAGGCCTTGGACCGCGCCCTGCGCCAGCGGGAGCTCATGGCCTGCCCGGACGGCAAGGGCGGCATCGTGCTGCTCAAGGCCGGAGCGTGCACAGCCGGCGGCAGCCTGCGGCAGGGGGAGAACATCCTTTCGGCCGAGGGGCAGTTCGACATGGCCGACCGTTTTTCCGACTACATCGTCAAGGGGCAGAAGCCCGGCACGGACAAGGGCTGGGGCAAGGATGCCTGCGCCGTGCGCGGCCAGTACCGCGACCAGGCCGTGCAGCGTTACCGGCCCATGCTGATCCGGGCTGAGCAGTCCGGGGACAGCAGCAACGCGCACCAGCGGGCCGCATGGGAATGCAGCGTGCGGGCCGCCCGGGCCGTGACCGTCACGGCCACGGTGCAGGGTTTCCGGCAGCAGGGCGTGGGGCGGGAGCAGTCCGGCCCCCTCTGGCAGCTCAACCAGATGGCCGATGTGGATCTTCCCTATCTGCGCATCAGCCAGCGTCTGCTGGTGGCCGGGGTGGAGTTCCGGCGTGACGCCACGTCAGGCAGTACCACCCGCCTCACCCTGCGCGACCCGGCCGCCTTCAAGCCCGAGCCCAAAAAAGAGGAAAAGGGCGGCTCCGGCAGCGGTGGCGGCGATGCCAAAATGGAGAAGGAAGTGGACCTGCAGACCCGCCTGGCTCAAGACGCCGCGGCACGGCAAAAGGCCATCAAATGAGCGACCGTCAAACTATCCGTCTTCTGGAGCGATTGTCCCGCCGCATGCGCAACATCGTGGCGCGTGGCGTCATCTCGCTGGTACGTGATGCCCACAAATGGCAGTCCACCCAGCTGGAGCTGCTGGACGGCGAGGTCCTGGACGATGCCGAGCGTGCCCAGCAGTACGGTTTTTCCTCCGTTCCCCATGCCGGAGCCGAGGCTGTCGTGCTGTTCGTGGGCGCTGACCGCTCGCATCCCGTGGTGCTGGCCGTGGATGACCGGCGCTACCGCGTGCAGGCCCTCAAGAACGGCGAGGTGGTGATCTACACGGACGAAGGCGACCGCATCCACCTCAAGCGCGAGCGCACCATCGAGGTGACCACCAGGCATTTTGTGGTCAAGGCCGAGGATGACGTGCGCATCGAGACCAAGAATTTCAGCATCCAGGCCGACCAGAGCGTGCAGGTAGAGACCGCCAGTACACGGTTTGCCACCGGGGCGCTGGCTTTTGGCGGCCAGGGCGACGGCGCCGTCACGGCACAGCTCACCGGCGGCATCGTGGCCTCGCAGGATCTGCAAAGCAATGGCGGTGCCGTCTCCCTGAACCGGCATGTGCATACGGGCGTACAGGCCGGGAGCGATACGACGGCCAGCCCCGTGGGAGGATAGCATGGATATCTGTCTGCATTTTGACCAGGAGAACGGCCTGTTCGACGCTCTGCTCTCCGGGCCTCTGGCCGACCTGCAGGGCGACGATGGCCTGATGACGGCGGTGATCATCTCTCTGTTTACGGACGCACGGGCACATGACGACGATCCCCTGCCCGATGAGCGTGTGGGCGTGTCCAGCGACCGGCGAGGCTGGTGGGGAGACTGCCTGCCCGATGCCCAGGGCGAGCAGACGCTGGAGAGCATCGGCTCCCGGCTCTGGCTGCTCTGGCGGGAGAAAGATCTGGACAGCGTGGTGGCCCGTGCCCGGCAGTATGCCGAAGAGGCGCTGGCCTGGCTGACCAGGGAGGGGCATGTCAGCTCCCTGAGTGTCAGCGTGGAGCGTGTGCAGCCAGGGCACCTGGGTATCAGTGTGGCCGTGCAGCCCACCGGCAGCGATGCCCCGGGCCGCGAGTGGCGTTTCACCTACGATTATCAGCAAGCCCAGCCGGTAAGCGTCCGGCTGGAGGCATAGGAGGAGGCTGCCATGGCTTGGGACCGTCCGACCCTCACCAGTCTGCACGAGCGCATCGCCCGTGATTTTTCTGGCCGCCTGCTGGATGGCGCCACGCTGCTCCGCCGCTCCGTGCTGGCGGTGCTGGCAAAAGTCTGGGCCGGGGCCTGTCATACACTGCACAGCGTGCTGGCCTGGCTCTACCTGCAGGTTTTTGTGGACACGGCCGAGGGCGAATACATGGAGCGCTGGGCCGGGGTCTGGAACCTCTCCCGTCTGCCTGCCGCCGCGGCCGCGGGCGACGTGGTCTTCACCGGACAGGACGGCGCCGTGATCCCGGCCGGGACCCTGCTGCAGCATCAGGCCAGTGGGCTGCAGTATGGCCTGGAGGACAGGGCTGTCATCGCCGACGGCAGCGCCCTGGTGCGCGTGATCGCCGTGGAGACCGGCGCCGCCGGTAACCTGGACGCCGGGGAACAGCTGCAGCTGCTCTCTCCCATCGCCGGTGTGGAGAGCGTGGCCGTGGTGCAGACAGGGGGATTGACGGGCGGCGCGGATGCCGAGAGCGACGATGCCCTGCGTGCCCGGGTCCTGGAACGCCTGCGCCAGCCGCCCCGCGGCGGCAGCATGGCTGACTATGTGCGCTGGGCCAGGGAGGTGCCGGGCGTGACCAGGGCCTGGTGCTATCCCATGCATATGGGCATCGGCACCGTGGGCGTCTGCTTTGTCTGTGACGCCCAGGAGGACCCTTTTCCCTCGGAAGAGATGGTGCAGCGCGTGCAGGAGCACATCGAGCCGCTGCGCCCGGCCACGGTCAAAGAGCTGGCCGTGTTCGCTCCCGAGCCGCTGGATGTGACCGTGCGCCTGCGCATCTCTCCGGACACGGAGGCTCTGCGCGACGCTGTCCGGGCCGAGATCGAGGACGTCTTTTCCCGTGAGGGCGCTCCGGACAGCGTGCTCTACCGCTCGCATATCTCCGAGGCTGTGTCCCTGACCCCCGGCGAGCAGGATCATGAACTGCTGGAGCCTGCCGAGGACGTGGTGGTGCCTGCGGCCTACCTGCCGCGGCTCACGCAGGTGGTCTTTGAAGGCGAGGTGGAGAGCCATGCCTGAGACTGATCTGCGCGCCCGCTCCGCTGCCGACTACCTGCGCATGCTCCAGCACCTGCTGCCGCAGGGCCAGGCCTGGACCCGTGCTCCGGGCGCCGTGCTGACCGCGGTGCTGCAGGCTTCGGCGGATGAGCTGGAGCGCCTGGATATGGCCATGCGCCTGCTGCTCATGGAGATCCTGCCCACAAGCGCCATCGCCGGGCTGGAGGACTGGGAGCGCGTCCTTGGCCTGCCTGATGCCTGCCTGCCCGCCGGGACCACCCTGCAGGAGCGCCGCAGCGCCGTGCTGGCAAAACTGCGCGACGAGGGACGTCAGGATCTGGCCTACTGGTACGGCGTGGCCGACTCGCTGGAGTACGACGTGACCATCGAGGAGCACTGGCCTTTCTGCTGCGGCATCCACCAGTGCGCTGACCCGTCCGGCCTGACGCCGGAGGAAGTCCAGGCCCATCCCGAGATCGGCTATCTGGCCGTGCCGGAGATCCGCTGGTGGTGGAACGTCATCGTCCACGGCGACCGGCTGCTCCGCTTCCGCTGCGGCGAGAGCCTGTGCGGTGAGCTGCTCATGGACTGGCGCGCCGCCGCCTCCCTGGAGTGCGTCATGCTGCGCGACAAGCTGGCCCACACCCTGCTGACCTTTACCTATGAAGAAGGAGAATAGCATGAAATACAATCCCCCCGCCGGATCCCAGGACCCCAATGCCAAGTACGTCACCGGCCAGCCCGGCAAGGTCCGCGGCAGCGCCGTGCCTGCCGAGGCCGTGGAACATCCCCAGCGCGAGATTGTGGAGGTCATCCGGCAGGCAGGCCTGGAGCCCAGTGGCGACGACCTTGGCCAGCTGTGGAAAGCCCTCCAGCAACTGTTCACGGAAAAGGTGGCCGTCGCCACCAAGGAAAAGGCCGGTATCGTCAAACCAGGATCCGGCCTGTCTGTCAAAGAAGACGGCACACTGGATGTGACGGTCTCCGCTGCCATCCCGGGGACCATCGTGGCGTTCGCGGGCACGTTCGGCGGCGAGGGGAACCGCCACCCCATCCCCCTGGGCGGCAGTGAGCCCGATACCGGATGGGTGCTCTGTGACGGCGGCAGCGACGGAAAAGGCGGCACCGTACCTGATCTGCGCGGGCGCATGATCATGGGGGTATCTGATGCCTACAAAGCTGGCTCTACTGGCGGCTCCGCAAACCATTCGCACAGTCTTTCCGGCACTGTGGGACAAACCACGCTCACGGTGGAGCAGCTGGCAGCTCATAATCATCAAATCCCTTTTGATCTCCTCCTTCCCTTGGCGGGCAGCAGCGTAAACAAGTTTCCTAAGTCTGGCTCTTATGGTCAAAGGACAGATTCAACTGGCGGCTCCCAGCCCCATACACATACATTATCGGGAGCATCCGGCGCTGCCGACAGTCTGCCGCCCTATTACGCCCTGGCCCTGATCATGCGCATTGCATGATGTACGCAAGCGTGTAGTACGGGGGCAGGGAGGATGCTTCCTCAGATGCACCAGAGAGCGTGTGGCTGTGAGGCTGGCTGCCACCGGTGGCATCGGTCGTTTGTTTGCTGGACGTGTTGCCTTTGGCCTCTGCCGACGATCCGTATGTACCTATGCCAAACGTATGCGTATGGCTCGGCATCTGCGCTACGGTGAGGGTCGTGTCCCCCACAGTGCCGGAAACACCTGGTCATGGTCCCGCAGACCACGCCTGCCGCCGGATCAGGCCGTCCGCATGATGTACGAAAGGGCATAATACGGAGGCAGGGAGGACGCCTCCCCAGATGCTCCATCCAGCGTGTGCGTATGGGGTTGAGAGCCACCGGCAGCCCCTGTCTGTCTCTGTCCTGCGACCTCGCTCCGCTGGCTACCTCCTGCCGCATTTGTCGTGCCCGAAGTGGTACTGTGGCTGTGAGAGGGCATCTGCTCCGCGGTAAGCGTCGTAGCTCCCACAGTGCCGGAAACACCCAATCATAGCCCTGCAGACCGCGCCAGCCACCGGATTAGGAGGTCCGCATGATGTACGCCAGCGCATAATACGGGGGCAGGGAATTGGCGCTGCCAGATGCACCGGAAAGCGTATGTGTGTGGGACTTGGAGCCGCCGGATGGCGCGGTCACCTTAGTCTCAGCAGTATATCCCCAGGACTGCCCACTTGGGCTTCCCGAACCGGCACTAGAGTGAGCATCCGTGTATGAGTGCGTATGTCTTGGCATCTGCTCCACGCTCAACGTCGTAGCTCCCACAGTGCCGGAAACACCTGGTCATGGTCCCGCAGACCACGCCTGCCGCCGGATCAGGCCGTCCGCATGATGTACGAAAGGGCATAATACGGAGGCAGGGAGGACGCCTCCCCAGATGCTCCATCCAGCGTGTGCGTATGGGGTTGAGAGCCACCGGCAGCCCCTGTCTGTCTCTGTCCTGCGACCTCGCTCCGCTGGCTACCTCCTGCCGCATTTGTCGTGCCCGAAGTGGTACTGTGGCTGTGAGAGGGCATCTGCTCCGCGGTAAGCGTCGTAGCTCCCACAGTGCCGGAAAGACATTTTCAACCGCCGCTATGCGGCAAAAAACAAGGAGATACGATATGGCAAGAGTCACCGTTGTCCCTGCTGACCGCCTCATCATCGTGGATGGATACGCCCTGTGCTTCGAGTATGCGGCTCCAGACGGGATGCATGCGCTCCAGTGGGATGGGGAGGGGGGGCATATCGAATGGCTGGGCAGTGAAAAAAATCCTCCCCACAATGAAGTCCTGGACGCCGACAGCTACGCGGATCTGGTAGCGCCGTATGTGAAGGCGTGGGAGGAAGAAAAAGCCCGGCAGGAACAGGCTGCCGCCGAGGCGGAAGCTGCCCGGCTGGCCGAGTACAACAGCGAGGCGGCCCGCTTCGAGCGCCTGCGCGCCGAGCGTGACCGGCGTCTTACCGCCACGGATTACCTGCTGATGCAGGACTACCCGCTGGATAATACCCACAAAGAGGCTGTGCGGATTTACCGCCAGGCCCTGCGTGATCTGCCTTCTCAGGAGGGCGCACCCTGGGATGGCGGCGGGGAGTCCACCCCGTGGCCTGATCTCCCCGCCGGGATCTAAGTCAGGGAGGCGGCATGGAAATCGTCCTTTGTGCGGTACAGTCCCATCTGGCTGCAGCTTGGAGAGAGCGTATCGGCGCTGATCTCTCCAACTGTGTGCGGGTGGTGGAGACGGGCTATCCACCCATTCCCTGGTGCATCAGCGCGCCGACCATGCGTGTGCCGCGCTCTCTGGAGACGGCAGAGCCAGCCTATCTGGCCACACGGGCTGCTGTGCGCTGTGCGCTGGATACCGGACTGGAGAGCATAGCCATTCCGGGCATGGGGACGGGGACGGGCTGTCTCGCTCCCCGGGAGGCTGCCGCTGCCATGCTCTGGGGCATCCGCGATGCTCTGTATCCGCTGGCATTCCCGGCCTCGCTGGCGGAGGTCCGTTCCTTCTAGGAGGCGCTATGGATCATGACACATCGACCGTCAAAGCGCGCGGTCAGGGCGTGCCGTTCGAGCGCGTGCGGCGGATCACCGGCTACCTGGTGGGCACGCTGAAGCGATTCAACAATGCCAAGCGGGCCGAAGAACGGGATCGCGTCAAGCATGCAACGGGAGGTGCTCTGGATGACAAGCAATGACGGGCCCGGCAGCTCCGGCCGTATCATCGAGGACCAATACATCACGGCGCCCATAAGCGCCGGGGGTGACGGCATCACCGTCTATGGAAGCGATGGGCCTGTGGTCATCCGCCGCTGTGTGGTTGATCTGGGCAGCTGGCCGCTGGAGAGGCTCGACGAGGGCCTCTCCGGGGTGGACGGGGCCCGGGCCGTGGTGCGCGAGACCCGCGTGGCCAGAGTGGGTAAGGGCATCCTGTGGGGCAATGGCGATTACCCGGAGACGGACCCAGGCGCGGAGCTGGTGCTGGAGGACTGCATTGTGCGCGACATCGGCCGCCGCGCTCCGGAGGCGCAGGATGGCGTGCGTGTGCTGATGCGCCGCTGCGTGATCCGCAACTGGGGCGTCCGCAGCCGGTTCACGGTGCGGGCCTTCGCGGCATGGGCGCATGACGGAGCCAGCATCCGGGCCGAGGACTGCGTCTTCTGGCAGGACCGCTTTCTGCAGGCCGGGCTGCGCGGGCTGGCCGTGGATCTGGCAAACTGGATCGGATGGGCCTGGAACCGGCGGGACCGGAATCCCCTGCACTGGATCATGCCCGGCGTGTGCCGCGGCCTGACCGCCAGCCAGGGCGGCACGGTCAGTGCCGCCCACTGCTATAAAAACCGCTGGTGGATACGTCTCTCCGGACACGAGGGGCCGCGCATGGGTAAAAAAGAGGCTCTTGCCCTCATGGCGGAGCTGGAGGGCAGACTGCTATAGACCTCCTGCAAGGAGGCTTTATGACTGCAATCAAACGACGTCGCGCGCGGCCCTGACCGTGCGGCAGAGGAGCACGACCATGCGCTTTATGAGGCCGTGACCGAGGCCATTGCCGAATGGCGCGGCTATCGTATGGACAAGGCCATCTGCCAGGCGTATGGCATGCCCGATGAGACCGACTACCTTACCGGCATGGTGCTGGCTGGTGGGTATTAAAATAAGCCTACTTTTAGGGTATGCTTACTTTTTTACCAACGTATAACTGCAATTAGACTATTAATTCACATAGCTAGATATTTTTATAAAAAGATTACGTATAAAATTACTTGGATCGATATCTTTGAGCCTATCTATTGTCATATACTTCGCAGCCTCTCGATTGAGTAGCCTTTTGGCAGCTGATTCTTTTTCTTTCTTTTTGTGATCTGAAAGATCATCCCAACAGTCAGTAGAATTTTCGTTATGTACCATTTTTGCAATCAAAGTAGGTACATCATCCCCATCATTAAAATTCTCAGATAAACTTAGTGCTACGTTTCTAGCTTTCCATGCATCATTAATCGCTTCATGATGGATATAATTTTCAGTTTCGCGCTTTTCAGTAATCAAACAGCATTTATTAGGTTGCGCGTTTATTTTGTCTGCAAAGTCTTTATTTGTTTGTTTGATTGGATCATTTGGGGCAGCATCTCTGTCGCAAATATATAGCTCTTGAATGCTGAGTTCGTCTAGTTTAGTAACCCATTGTTGTAGAGTAGATCCTCCAAGTAGAATGAATACGATCTTATGCGTTTTTTCCAATTCCTCGAGATCAGGAAATGACTTATCCTCAGAATGAAGAGCCTTACTCAAATTTTTCAAAAACGCTTCGTCATTTGGTCCTTCGACACCTAAAAATAATTTAAGATTATGGTTTGCTAATATCCCCATTGAATTGACTGCACATGTATAACAATCATCATCTTTCCTTATGATATGTCTATTATTTTCATCCTTGCAAACAAATCGTATTGACTGGAGGGGTAGACAGCGAGCTAGCGCTGGGGCATGGGTCGTAATGATGATTTGATATCCTCGGTCAGCAAGATCTTTGACTGCGTCCATTATCATTTTCTGGTTATCTGGATGCTGTGATATTTCTGGTTCTTCAATCGCCAAAATGACATTACCATCTTGGCTTTCACGATCAACTTTTGCTCGAAAAAAATTCAGCAAGACTAAACGGCGAATTCCGCTCCCACGCTTATTCAGTGGAACTTGATATTGATCTTCCAAACTAATTTTAAAAATATTTGCCCATTGAGGCTCAGAGATTTGCGGTTTTAGATGAGAAGCAAGCTCTGGAGACATTTCAGCCATTTTATTTACAGTATCTTCTGCAATTTGTTGCAGTTTATTTTTTACAGCATTAGCGACACTAGACAAAACTTCTTGCTGCTCACGCAATGCTTCCCTAACTGCTAGCTTCATAGGATCTTGTGCTTCGACATCTTGGTCAGAGCTTTCCCTATCTGCTTTAAATAAAGCAAACAATGGCATATGCTTATCCCATAATTCCTTAGAGATAAGCGCACTATCTTCTTTGATAGCTACCTGCCGTGTTTTAAGGGGGGCCGTGCAATACTTGTTAAAAATGGCCTGACGGATTTCCGCCTTAACAGTTTGTCGCACTTGAGTTAGCGAAACATTATTTTCTTTAGCATATTTTTTTAATTCAGTGATTTTTAACCCAATCAAATCAACCTGCCCGGGCAAATCAGGATATTTGCAAATAATATACTCTACAGGCTTCGGATTCTTTCCAGAGAAGATCTTTTTTATAACAAGATTTTTTCTTTCATTAAGTAAAAATTCCTGATCGAGAGTCGTTGAGTATTCTCGATCTAAAACAATAGACTCAGGTAACTCAGTAAACTCACAACTAATAGAAAAAGATGGCGATTCAGCATGTGGGACGCTGTAATCCCCAGAATCAGCATTACCATTAAAAAAAGCATCTAGCGCATCACAAACTGTAGATTTACCAATATCATTCCTTCCAATAAATGTCGTTATTGATTCAAAATCTATAATCGTAGATTCTTTAAAACATCTAAAGCCTTCAATTGTTGCAGAAACAAGCTTCATATTTCCTCCTATCATGAAATATTTGAGTTGAAGTCGACTATCTATAATAAGGAGTAGTACTAGCTTGTCGGGATATGTTCTCCCTTCAGAAAGGCCAGCACCTCTGCAATGAAATCTTCCGGGGGCATTTCGCTATGGGTACCGGCCTCCCAGTCTGGCCAGAGTTCCTCGCACTCCCCGTCCAGCCAGTCGGCGATATCGGCCGCAGAAAATGCCAGGGCCCCCTTGACCAGCGGGTGGTCCGATTGCAAAAGCCCCACGATGGTTTTGGCACGTCCCTTTTCCGGCAGGGGATTGCTGAGGCTTTCGCAGAAGGCGGAGACCATTTCATCAAGCCCCCCATGCCGCAGGGCGAACGCCATGCAGGGATGCTCCTGGTGCATCTTGTCGAACAGGCGCACCACAGCCACGGGATGCTTGGACTCACACTGCTGGAAAAAGCACTCCTCAATCGCCTCTGTCAGCAGCTCATGATCTGCAAGAGGGGCCGCGTCCACCAAGGCATCCAGTCTGTCCAGGGCAGCCTTGCCGCACGACGTCGTATCCAGCGCCTTGTCCAAAGCTTCCCGGTAGCGTTCATAATTTTCAAAAGAGCCGTAGCCCTCTTTTTCCTGCCTACCCGCGCAGAAAGGACAGTCCGTTTCCCCAGGGGCGTCGCTGGACGGCCTTGCAGGCTCTCTGTCTGTTTTTGCTGCCGCCAGCAGCTCGCAAGGGCGGAGCGGCTGGTGCATTTTTCGCCATAACAGCATGGCCGGGATACCGCCAAACAAGATAAGAGAGACACCGGCGGCCTGAACCTTAGGGTCACAGGACAGAGCAAGCCCAAAAAAGAAAACCGCAGCAGCCAAAGGAAAGAAAAAGGCATAGCCCCGCGTTCTCCGCTCAGGAGGCGCCACCACGAGCACCTTGGGAAATATCAGCCCGGCAAGGCTCCAGACAGCACAACCACAGAATATCACTACAAAAAACAGGGAATAACCGTTCATGCCTGTTTGCTCCTTTTGCTATATGCCGGGCAAAACATAGTTTAACGACTATAGTAGCATTTATTTCCGGGTGAAACAAGATTCCCCCACAACGGAAAACGCCCCGCAGGAAGGAAACTTTCTGCAGGGCGTCTCATCATAATTGAGGGCCACACCCGGAGGGAGATTGCGGCCTGTCAGGCATCTGTGCTAGGCCATCGGCGGGCGCATCCTCCTAAAGGAGGGTACTCCCATGAAACACTTCCTCCGGGACGTGCTGGCTGCCTTTGTGGCCGCCGTCCTTGCGGCCTTGGTGATTCGCCTGTTGAACCTCTAAGACGCAAGTAGCCCGGTAGGAGGTGCAACTCTTACCGGGCCAAAACTTGCGATCCAGTTAATCGCGGGGGATGTGCCCACGGCGGCGGGTGTTCGCGCACCTGCCGCCTTCTTTTTTCTAGCCGTTCCCTCCCCCCTTGGCAAGCCCCGAAAAACGGCGCTACAGGCTGGACGGGTCTTTTTTCCCCTTCAGATAGAGCCCCCCCCCCGCGATGAAATCTTCCGGGGACATTTCATCATGGGTACAGGCCTCCCAGTCCGGCCAGAGCTCCTCGCACTCTCTGTCCAGCCAGTCGGCGATATCGGCCGCAGAAGATGCCAGGGCCCCTTGACCAGCGGGTGGCCTGATTCCAACAATCCCACGATGGTTTGGTATGTCCCTTGTACAGAGAGGATTGCCGAGCCTACCACCAGTGCGCCCAATCTGTCCAAGATAGCCCGCAGCACGACGTCCCATCTGTTGCCTTCTCAACGGACAATCTACAAATAAATATTATTGACATAATTTTCGCTAAATATTGTATCATATAATATAATTAGAAATATTTATATTCATATATCAAAGACACTGCAGCAAGCACGTCAATAGCATGATGGTCACTATTTTTATCTCTACTGACAGAGTATGTATTAAGACAGCAATGCTTAATCTCAGAATAATCTGCTCTGGCGACAATTTTTTTTATATAGTCATTTGACACATTAATATATCCCCCATCAAAACCAGCTAAATATTCTTGTAATTTTTTTTCTATCAATTCATAATCAATATTTTGAACAGTTTCATATCCACTATCTTCATCTTCTTCTATAGAAAAATATAGATAAAAATCTTCACAAATAAAATCAAAAACGACATCATCTATGAATGAGTCAAATTTATCTAAGAAAGCATTCTCTATTAACTTATTTTTCTCAATCTCTAAATCAGATAAAAATCTAGATAAATTTTCTAAATCATCAATACACTCAGCACACTCTATTAAGTCAATATAAAATTGAACATATGCATTAACATTACTAACCATCCCTCTACTTACAATATTTTTAAATAATTCCATACTTATGTCCATATCAAAAATATATACTGTAGCTATTTTCTCCAAAAACACCTTCATAGAATCTTTGGCATCCCATTCGGGGAAGATATTGTATTTATTAAAAACAGCAATATAATATTCTGACATTTCATTAAAATTATGAGAAGAGTATTCAAAAACAGATGATAGAACTTTCCTGATATATATATCATCACCTTTCTTTGACTGTAATAAAAATTGCAGGCTCACATCAGAACGTAGCACATGAAGAATACATCCCCAAATTTTATAGAATCCATCCAAGTAGTTAACAATAAAATCAATTATAGATGGGTTAAATGGACTATAGGAAACTTTTTTCGTTTTCAAAGAAATATTGCGAATTAAAAATGTCCGACAAAGACTTTCAACTTTATCCCTAAAACAATTTTCTAATAATGGTAGCCCTAAAAAGCTGAGTAGTCTATTATACACTTCAATCAATACATCCTCTTCTATTTGTTTAACATTAAAAAGAACAACAAGTATAACCAGATATCTCGATGCTTCATCAAGTTGATGGCTAAATATATGATCCCAAGCCTTATAGGGATAATCTAAATTATGCACTATAGATTCTTTAGAATAATCTTTTTCACTTACTCCATGGTTTACGATAGAAAAAAATGAACTATCTGTGATAACACCTAAAATGCGAGGATTAAAATTTCTATGATTAACAATACTGTTCAGCAAACCTTCATCTAAAAATATACTAAAATCATCTTTTGTAAGATCACTTTTTTGCAGCATACTACATAAAATAACACACTTATCCTTATAACAGTATTTATCAATATCTAGAAGGTACTCATTATTTTTTATTTTATTTTCAAGCAATGGTGCAGACAGCTGATATGCTTTATCTATTATATTTGTCCTAGATGTTAGAATAAGTCTATAATTATTTCTTTTTACATATCTTATAAAGTTACAAATTCGGGCTCCCACTCGATTTTCTAGGGCCGTCAAATAGTTACTACCCAAAAAATCATCAAAATAAAAAACTATCCTATCGTCTCCACCAGCGACCCTATAAGCCTTATCTATAGAATCAACACAGTAAAACCTATACCCTTCTGCATAAGAATATAAACAAAGCTGTTCAGCAAGGGCTGTCTTTCCTATACCTGGCCCTCCAGTGATAATAATTACATTATTTGTACGTAATTTCTCAACAGCCTCTCCATATACACTTGTAAATCCATAATTTTTTGTATTTTCATATATATCACAAAGTGTTGCCTCAGACTCTTCAACAACATCATTATTAAGAAACCTCTTTAAAATGTTGCTACTACCAATCCACAATTTATAATATCTATTTTCTATATCAGAATTTTTTAATAAAAAAGAGTCAATATCATCTCCCCCCCAGATATCACTAATATCCTGAATAAAGGGAAATAAATTTCCTCTTATCATATTCTTATTGCAAGGACTCAGAGGACATGATGTAAATAATATATATCTCTGAGGGTTTATTTTTTTAATTTTTTCTTTTTCTTGTTTTAGTATTCTTATAAGGCTATTTACATCTTTGTAATGTTTGCTTTGAATAATAATACTCTCACCGCATCTAAATATCCGGCCATCAATACCAGAATCTTTCCCTGCCTTAAATCTTTCAACTCTATTTTTAAAATATTTTTCAGCTATATCATTTGCAAGATTCTCAAATTCGATAGGGCTCAATAAATCAAAATTATATGACATAACAAACCATTAACTATAAAAATGTTATTTTATTGTAGGGAGATATTAGTAAAAATCACCCCGAATTCTGGCTCGCTCATGCCGCCACTCGTGGTGAGGCTGCATTCCCGGATCTTACCGCGGACAACCTGGAAATCTCCAGACACGCTCACCCTATCCCCCCGCCCCAAAGACTGCACAACACCATACAGGGGACTGTCCTGCATGATGGCTTGTGGCGGCGGACCACTGCGCTCAATCAAATCGCCTGCATTGCGGAGGCTGAAAAAACCGCAGTCCAGATCCAGGACAAGCTCCGGCTGTGTGGCTAGGGCCGCCGCGTGCACCTCTTTGACAGTGCAAATCCAATCTGTGAACTCAGGGCTGGCGGCCAGCTGGTGGAAAAGGGCTCCGCGCTGCTCGATGGCCGTGGCCTCGTTGGCCTGCCTCTGAGCGCTGGAATCGCCTTTTTCATACAGCTTTCCGATGGCCTCCAAGCGATTCTCGAAGTCGCGCTGTGCCTCGGGTATGGCAGGATTCTGACATGCCGTCAGACACAAACATGTCAAGGAAAAAAGTAGGATGCGAATCATGTCCCCTCCCTTACTTGGAACGCAGGTACTGCAAGATGGCAGGCATACCGAGAATCACGTCGCCCCAGACCCATAGCTTCAGCCCTGCTTCAAAAAGCATACGATTCTGCCTGCCCAGCTCGGGATGATCCCATGAGTTAATCATCGGCCCTATGTTGAAAAGAGCGTACAGCAGCATGAGGACATTGAACAAAACGAACAGAAACCAGAACAGCTTCGCCCAGAAACGGCTCCAGGATGAGGTGATATGATAGCCACAGCGGGGACAGGTTCCTGCCTCGCTGCTGATCTCCCGCTTGCATTCCGGACAAAGGACAAGCGCCATTTTCCTCCCCTCCTACTGCCGCCACCCTACAAACGGGCAGCACTGTCGCCAATGCGGGCAGGCGCGGCCTTGGGGGCGCCTGCGTGCCCTTCCTTCTGCCTGGTCAGCAGCTCATCCTGCAACTGGATGATCTTTGCCTGCGCCGCCAGCAGCTTTTCCTGCAAGTCCTGGATCTGGCGGCTGTCGGCCACCGGCTCCCGCTTCTCCCCTTCCGCCCGTGCGGCATCCACGATGTAAGTCAGCACATCGCCCCAGGTCCCGCCCGCTTCGGCGGCCATGGCTTCGGCTGCGGCCGCGATCTCCTGCAGGGGCACCGGCCTGTCCAGGGGCGTGCCGTGCCCGATGAGCATGGGGCCTTCGCCAAAATACAGCCATTGCCGCGACAGGCGCGGAAAGGCCTCCAGCATGGTGGGCAGCAGCGGCCACAGGTTGTGCTGGCGCTTGGCGCTCAAATAGGCGTGAAAGGTGCGGTACTGGACCCCGATCATCTCCGCGAATGCGGGCAGGCCGCCGAAAAATTTTCCCGCCGTCGTAACACGCTCGTATAATTCAGAATTATTTGTTCTGTTCATTTTTATCCCTGAATCTGCGTTGACAAATATGTATGAATCATATATATTTTCCCCACATACATACACATTCAATATCCCCGCCGAACAAAAAGAGGATTTTATGCAGCAGTTTATCTTAACCCCCACAGGCAGGCAAGAGCAGCGCTTCCTCAAGCTCAAGGTCTGGATGCTGGAGCACGGCATCACCTTTGAATCTATTGGAAAATTCCTCGGCATATCTGGCCGGTCCGTCAGCAAGAGCTTGCGTAACGAGCGCATGCCCGTGCGGCATCACCGTGTCCTGCGCTACCGGCTGGACATCCCCGTGGAGCTCCTGCCCAGGGCCGAGGATGTGCCCACCGGCCCCAAGCCCCGCACGCGCTGATCCGCGCTATTGTGTCCGCATATCGCATTTTCGATGAATGAACCACGCAAACAATAACGAGATTTTCGCATGAACCGTCCTCCCTATCCTTCACTGACGGCCGTGGTCCACGGCATGGTCAAGGCGGCCCCCTCTGGCCTGGATGCCCGCACGATGGCGGACCTGGTGGGCAAGCCCTACGCCACCCTGATGAGCGAGCTCTCGCAGCAGCCCGGCCACAAGCTGGGTGCGGAGCTGCTCCTGCCGCTCATGGACGTCTGCGAGAGCGATCTGCCGCTGGTCTTTCTGGCCAGGCAGCGCGGTGGTGCCTTCGTGCCCCTGCGCCTCCCGGATGGCGGGCCGGTGCAGCTTGTCACGGGCCTGAGCGTCAGCATCCGCGAGTTCGGGGAGTTCGCCGTGGCGGCGGCGGAGCAGATCGCGGACGGCAAGATCACGGCGGAAGAGCTGCAGGAGATGCGCCGCCTGAGCCACGAGGCTGTGGAGGCCATCATGCAGCTGGTGGCGCTGGCGGGCGAGGTCCATGACCGCCAGCTATCCCCCGAATAACAAAAAAGGCCCCGGGCGCTGGTACCGCCCGAGGCCTGAACCCTCACAAAGGAGAGTACTATGTCTCAAGAACTGTATGCAAAGCCCGCGGCCCCTGTCAAGACAGCCAGCTATCTGGTGCGCCTGCGCGGTCTGCCGCCCCAGCGCCTGAGCATGACCCATCGTGCCCTGCTGGCATTCCTGCAGCAGGCCGGACAGCGCCGGGCAGCAGCCGTGGCGTAGGAGGAAGCATGGGCGCTCTGTCTCCTGAGGAACGGGCAAAGCTGCGGGCCGTGGCGGATATGATCCCCGACCTGCCGGAACTGCGCCAGGCACAAAAGTGCAAGGTGGCCATCTCTGTCCTGTTCCATGTCCTGCGCGTCTGGAAGCCGATTTTTGAAAAGGCCGCTCCGGAGCAATACACAAAGATCTGCAAGTGGCTGGCAGTTGTGGCCACGGGGTACGCTGCCCGCGTCAAGAGGCGGCGCGAGGTCGAGTATGCGCTGGAAAAAATGGAGAACCGCCTGCGCCCCTACCTCAAAAAAACAGGGCTGCCGCCTGAGCGCCGGGCTTTTCTGGCCTGCGCCATGCTGGCGGCGGCCCTGACCCTTATGGACGATGCCAGAGCCACATGTCCGCTCTATGCCCGCACGGGCGCATGGCGCTATGCCTGCCAGACAACGGACACACTGGTGACGGCTCTGATGCGTACATTCCCGGGCTGCGATGAGCGCGGGACGGAAATATATTTTGACCTTACGAGGTGAGTATGGACGACGATATCTCCCCCTTCATCGGCCAGAAACGCGCCGATATCCTGCGCGGCGTCAAGGAGTTCATGGACCGAGGCAAGCAGGAAGGCGCCCGCGGGATGATCTGCGTGATGATCGCCTTCGGGGATGCTGCAGAATCGCACCTGAGCTTCCGCTCCGCGTCCGGAGCGCTTTGCATGTCCGAGGTGGCGGAGTTCGGCGCGCTGGCCCTGGGCGAGATCGTGGCGCATCTCAAAAAAGCCCCTCTCGCCGACGATATCCTTCCCCGGCAGTAGGAGGTCCGTATGTCTACCCTGTTGATGGATGCATCCCTCGCCAGGCAGGCCGTGCGCCACTTTGGTCTGGATGCCCAGCTGCAGATTCTGCAGGAAGAACTGGCCGAGGCCATCGTGGCCATCAGTCACCTGCGCCGCGGCCGCTGCGGCTCCCGTGAGGACGTTGTGGATGCCATCGGCGACGTGCTGGTGATGATCGACCAGTTGCGCACCGAGCCCTTCATGGCCGATGAGCTCGACGCCATTGTCGCGCTCAAGTGCGAACGCCTGCGCGCCCTTCTGCCAGCGGAGCCCGTCTCCGGAGAGGATCCGGCATGAACAGCGCTCCGGTGACCTGCCCCCGTCTGGGGCACGTCATCAGCTCCGGGGAGTGCTGTGGCATCATCTGCAGCACTCCCTCCCGACAGGAGCTGGGGCTCTGCCTGGCCTGCCCCGTGGGGCAACGTCTGGCCATGACATGCCCCTTTTACATCAAGATGCACGCTGTCCCTGACCAGGGAGCGACCCGTCCTGCCGAGGCGGCCCTGCGCGAGGTTTTGCGCTTCGTCCTCCCCCGTTACAAGACGGATCGCAGCTTCGGTTTCAAGTTTTTGTCTGTTGTTGCCCAGGCACAGTTCCACTGGCACGGCCGCCCCGAAGATCTGGAGGGGGCCGCCCGCAACGCCGGGCTTACCATGCGCAAGCGCCCGTGGGGCATCGCCCGCGATGCGGCGCTGACGCGCTTTGTGGAGGTCAGATCATGAGTAATGTCACCCAGATTCCCGATCCGCCCCAGCTGAAGGTGCTGGGTTGCTTCCTGGGCCAGCTTCCTCCCATGATCGCCAGGAAGGAGGTCAAGTATTTCACCGGCGGTGCCATAAGCTCCAAGAGCGTCTCTAACGATGACTATCTGGGGAATGGCCCCAAGTTTCGTATGAAGATGGGCGACGCTGTCGTCTACCCGACGGCCTTCTTCCTCGCTTATCTCGAAGCCAAAGGAGTGACGCTCATTGTTCCCCCGTCCCTGTAACCAGCTTTTGCCGGGCCAGCTCTGCCTTGGCCAGAGCGGCCCGGCGCTTGTCCATGTCGCAGATATGGAGATAGATCTCCGTGGTCGTGACGCTGGCGTGGCCCATGAGCGTCTTCAGGGCATAAATGTCCAGCCCGGCCTCCAGCATCCGTGTGGCGAACGTGTGCCGCAGGGTATGCCAGACCACCCGGTTGCGCGGATCGGTGACACCATCGTTAAAGCCGAGCTTGTCCATGATGCGATGCATTGCACGCGGCAGGCTGAACGGAGAACGCACATGCCCGTCTGGACCAGGAAACAGATAACCCGAAGGGATACGCTGCAGGCGTTCGCGCAGCATGGAGAGCGCCTCGGGGAAAAGACGCCCCGCATGGAGGATGCGTGTTTTTCCGCCTTTTGTGGACCGAGCGCTATCTTTTGCTCCGGTAAGCACGCGAATGGCTCCGGTCTCAGGATCGCAGCTTTCGCAGCGCAAGTTGAGAAGCTCCCCGGCGCGCAATCCCGTATCCAGGGAGAGCAAAATCATGTCGTGGATCTCCACGGACTCCCCACGCCGCCCCCTGTAACTAAGCAGCTCCGTGATCTCTGTATCGCTCAGGACGCGGAGTCGGCGACTGTCCATTTTGGGGAGCATGATAGCGCGATTGCGGCGGCTCAAAATCGCCGGATTCGCGCCGCTGAACAGCATGATGCCTGGAGCGCCTGGGGCTGGCGTCTCCAATGCGTAATTGTAGACCTCCCGAACGGTTTTGAGGATGTGCAAAACCGTCTGGGGAGAAAGCCCGGCTGCGGGATTGTTTTTATTCCGTCCAGAAAGAGGTCGCTTGGCAGCGACAACTCGGCCAAGATCAGCCACGTCCTGCGGCGTGATCTCTCGTGCGAGACGATCTCCAAGGATGGGCAGGATATGAGTTGCCAGCAACTGGACGACCTTGGTATGACTGGCACGATGCGCTTGAGTCCACATGGTGTAATGCTCTGCCAGCTCTCGGAAGGTCAAATCGGCTATCTGTGCTCTACGGGCAAGCTGGGTCTCGCGCTGCTTCTGCTCCTCAGCCATGGACCGCATCTCACGCAGGCTCTGCGGACGCTTTCCTGTGCGGATATTTTCCTTCAGCTCGCGCAGCAAGGCGACGGCTTTGGCGACCGTCCAGCCTTCGCTGGTCCAGCCCAGCGACTCATGGACACGCTTGCCCTCTCCAACCCTGTAACGGATCGAGAGGCAACGGTCAGGTCCACGGCCATGCTTCCGCGTGGGATGCTCGCGATACAGCACCCCCTCTTTCCCCGGCAACGTATGCCATCGCTGTTTGTCACCCATTTGTCACCCACCTTTTCAGATTCCATGGGCAGTTATGGGTATCTGCTATCACCCGCAAGACTTGAAAATCAAGGGGATAAGTGCTTAAAGGCACTCATGGGCACTACCGTCAGTATTCTTCTAAGCTCTTGGCCGGGGGTTCGAATCCTCCCGGGCGCGCCACAAGAAAAGTAAGACGGTCACGGGACTTCCTGTGACCGTCTTTTTCTTTTTCGTCCTCTGCTCATCCCGTCGACAGGCGTAAGCACCTTTTCCTGTGCCCAGCTTTTGAGAGCGCTCCATACCTCCCCCAATTGGAGATGATTCATACATACGGAAAAAGTCGCATAGGCTGCCATATTTTTCCATGTTATGGAACATCGATTTGCCATATCGCAATATCTGCAATGAACACACAACTATAATCATAGCACTATATTAGAGGATGTCCGGCATACATATTGCTATACCAGTTTTCTCCAAAGGATACAGG
>ERZ857982.521-NODE-521-length-53891-cov-7.577848_pt1 | contig 53891 bp, 49 predicted proteins | sample MGYA00519955_ERZ857982 | MGnify/ENA primary metagenome ERZ857982 (study PRJEB31778, sample SAMEA3449416) | human gut metagenome | biome: human gut; feature: human-associated habitat; material: faeces | place: United Kingdom | collected 2010/2012 ... | reverse complement strand
AGAGCGGCGGGATATCGCAGCCGGAGGAGATCACGAAGTTGGGATACTTGCAGCACTTCTCCATAACATCCAGTGTAGCGGCGCGGACGGATTCAGGCGTGCCGCCGCGGAACTGCTCGGCGGGGCTGACGTTGCCCATGCAGATGATGTTGGAGGGAGCCTTTTCCATGATTTCTTCCATTTTGACAGCGTTGCCGAAGTGGTAGGCGTTTGCGCCGCAGCTGAAAATGGAATCCAGCGTCACGTTGGCGGTGTTGCCGCAGTTGTGATACACCACAGCAAAGCCCTCGTCCTTCACGGCGTCCACAATGCGCTTGCAGTAGTCGCCGGAGAACTCCTGTGCCAGAGCGGGGGACAGCAGACCGGCCAGAGGTTCCGCAATCACAACGCCGTGAGCGCCGACCGCCTTATAGGCCAGAATGTACTTGGTGATGAACTCGGTGGTCTTTTCCAGCACCGTGTGCATCATGTCGGGCTCGTCATAGCAGTACAGCATGGCCTCGGTAACAGAAACCAGACGACCCGCCAGAGAGAAGGGGCCGATAACGCCCGCCAGTACGGGACGGTCTTCGATCAGCTTCAAAGCCTTTTCGATAGCTTCGATGTAAAGGCCGGTACGTCCGGTACCGATCTCAGGAACAGCCAGCGCCTCAGCCTGTGCCAGACGCTCGTCCTCGTCTACCTCGGTGGAGATCACAGGGCCGACGCAGGTGGGCACCTCATCGTCGGACACATGGATGGGAGCGCCAAAGCACTCAGCTTCAACGGACAGATCCATCAGGCTGACAGAGGCGGCCGCGTTGGTGCGGTCTGCCACCAGCTTCATGCCACGGGCCTGCATATCGCTGTCAGAGATAAGGTCGCGCACGGTGCAGTTCATCAACTGGATGGAGGGGAAGGACAGCACGGGAAGAGCCTTCTTCGCGGGCGCCGCCAGCACATCCGCAGTCCACTGATCCATATTCATCTTGCTCATAGTTGTTCCTCCTGTTCTCTTTCGTAGATATTGTTTATTTTTATAAGTTTTACTATCATGTATTTAATCATAAAAGACGACCAATTTATATGTTCGCTCTTTGTAAAAATGGTACAATTCTACGAAATTTTATCGGCGTGTTATGGGTGAATCGACAAGAAAACGAAGAAAAAACTGCCGCCATAAAAAACGGGTCGAAAACTGGTAAAAAACAACGGAATTATCGTCTTTTCTACCGTTCTTTCATCTGGTGTAATCCGGAATGAAAGAAACAAGGATATCATAAATAGGACCGTATACAAAAAGGCACGCAGGAACAGCACATGTTTCTGCGTGTCTTTTTTGTGTATTTACAATTATGCTTTCGCTGCGGGCACTTCGGCGTCTGCTGTTTCAACTGCGCGGAAAGGGATCTCCTCACAGTCAGCGGCTTCGGACTGTCCGCTTTCCTCCAGTTCCTCCTGATAAGTTACGTCGTATTTTTTTCGATTCAGCAAGAACTTGAAACTGGAGATAGCAAATAGAACGATCAATGCACTGGATGGCAGGCCCCAGCAGAGAATGGAGGTCTCCATGGCGTCATAACCGCCCACATACAGCAGGGTCAGGGTCAGCACTGCCATAAAGAGCGCGGTTCCCACCACAAGGATCTTGGGGGTCTTGTTGTCGGCAGCGTCGCGGGAAACGTTCTTCAGGAACATCAGGGGGAAGGAGTAGCAGATCGCATCCGACCAGGTAACGAAGGTCAGGATGGCCATGACCACAAACACCCACTCGGTGATGGCGCCGAGAGGCAGCGTATCCAGGAACGCGAAGGTGGCAATGCCGGAGCCTTCCGTCGCGATGACTTCGGCCAGCCCGCTGCCTTCCATTACGCCGAAGATAGCGGTGCCGCCCACGAACACATACCAGAAGGTCATGAACACGGTGGGAACCATGATGTTCACCAGCACGAATTCCTTGAGCTTGCGGCCGTAGGAAACGCTGGCGTAGAAGAACGCGGCCAGCAGACCGGGCATTGCGTTCCAGGAATAGAAGAACATGGAGTTGGCTTCCTGCCAGCCGGTTTGCTGAATGGGATCAGCAAAGCCTACCAGCGGAATGTACTGCATAATGAAGTTGCTGACAGTGGTGCTGTACAGACCCAGCAGACGGTTGGCACCGCCGCAGAACAGCACGAACAGAATAACGGCCACATACATCAGCGCGTTCACATTGCTCAGAGCGCCCATAGCGCCATGCACGCCAGAGCAGGCGAAATAGATGGTCATGACCAGATACACAGCGATGATGACCAGCTCCATATTTACGCCGTTGGCGCCGCCGATCAGGCTGTTCAGACCGGCGTTCAGCTGGATAACGGACAGGCCCATATTGGTGCCCACGATAACCAGCGACATGACCATGAAAGCATCTACGATCGTGCCGATGGGGCCATCACAGGCCTTACCGATGAGGGGATACAGCGCGGAGCTGGCCCGGAACGCACGGCGGCCGTTGTAAGCGGAGATCGCGATAGCGAAGCCCGCCATAGTGACGATGAAGTAAGCGGGAATACCATAGTGCAGGAAGCTATACTGCAAGGCCGGGACAACGGCTTCCGCCGTACCGCCCTCAATGCCCAGAAATGCGGGGGGATTCAGAAAAGTCTGTACGGGGCCTGCAACGCCAAAGAAGCAGATGCCGATCGCAATACTGCCCGTCAGCGAGATCGTGATCCAGGGCAGCGTTTTAACACTGGGCTTGGCGTCTTTTCCGCCCAAACGGATGTTGCCAACCTTGCTGAACATGACCCACAGACCAAAGACGCTTGTAATAACAGCGCAGAGCACATAGACCCATTTGAAATGCTTCATGGCCCAGAGGTTGAAAGCGTTCATGCCGTCATTAAGTGCGGTGGGGAAGATGATACCGATTCCCACGAACAGAAGCAGGATACCAATGCCAATAATAAAGACCTTGTGGTTTATCATCGACCATACGCTGTTACGTTGCTTAGTGTCTTTCATATACGTTCTTTCCTCCTCTCTTTATCGTTTTGTTTTATACCTTGCTGAGCATCAGGTCGGTTCTGTCGGCAGGTGCCACAATGGGTACATCGGCAACCTCCTCACGGTTATAAGCGGTGCCGACGGTCTCGATGCTGCAGCAGTACAGTGCCAGCAGATCGTCATTGCCGTCGTTCACCATGCCGTGCATGCAGTTGCTGGGAGCATACAGCAGGCTGCCGGGACGAACCTGGAAGATCTCGCTGCCGCCGTACATGGTGCCGTGGCCGCTGAGAATGTAGAAGATCTCCGCCTGCTCATGGAAGTGCGGGGTATAGCGGCAGTTGGGACGAGTGGTGCACACACCCCACCAAAGCTCCTTGCAGCCCTTGATCTCGTCGAAATGAGCGCGGAACATCTGGCTTCTGGTGCCCTGTGCGGCCTCCACGATGACCCAGGGGTCGGTGTCGGCGGCGGTGGCCCAGCGGCAGCCGGTGCCTTCGGTGCCGGGGCTCATCAGGTTGGAGGGGCAGTTGGGCTGATAGTAGGCCCGGCACTCCTCTTCGGAGACGGCCTCGATCTTCAGATCCTCGCCGATGGGGTTATCGGTTGCATAGCAGAATACGAAGGTCACGCCCTGATCGCCGGAGGCTTCATAAGCGTGGGGAAGACCTGCGGGGAAGTAGTTGGACGCACCCTCTTCCAGCTCGAAGCGCTGGCGGCCCAGACGGGCCCAGACCCGACCCTTCAGGATATTGGTGCAGCAGGAAAGGTTTGCCTTTTGGGGAGGGATGCTCTTGCCGGGGGCCAACTCGGCCATGCCAAAATAGAACTCAGTCTTGCCGGCGGTTTTCTGGCAGAGCAGCTTTTTAATGCGGAAGCCCTCACTGACTTCGATCCACTCCACGTCGTCGATGTGCGTCACAAATGCCTTTTTATCCAGTCCTCGCAGTGTACTCATAATCTTTTCCTCCTTCTGTTCCGCTGCCGGGCGATGTACCACTCCACCCGGCAGCGGGCATCTTTCTATTGTTCGTATACCTTTTTTGAATTCGATGTGTTGAATGGGTGCTTGTGTCTAAGAGAGCGTTTTTCCGGAAACCTGGATGGCAAACGGCCACGACTGTTTACACAGGAACTCCACGCGGCTGCAAGCGTCGGTGACGGGAAGAGCCTCCAGCTCGCCCATCGGGTAATCGCGCTGCGTATATTGGTAGGTGGCGATTCCGAGACGATGATACGGAAGGAACTCCAGTGTCTGACAGCTTGTCAGGCGTCGGCAGAATTCTGCGGTTGCCAGAATGTTTTCCTCGGAGTCGTTGACGCCGGGGATCAAAGGAACCCGGATATGCAGCGGCAGCTGTGGGAACTCGCTTGACAATCGAAGCAGATTTTGCAGGATCGTCTCGTTATCAACGCCCGTCCAGCGCTTGTGCTGAGCGCTGTCCATGTGCTTGACGTCCACAAAGCAGGCGTCCAGCAGCGGCGCAAGCTTTGCTACGCGATCGTAGGCGCCGAACAGGTCAAGCTCCGCCATGGTGTGGATACAGTCCTGCTTGCATTCCTTGAGCAGAGCGGCCGCAAAGTCGGCCTGAAGCAGGATGTCTCCGCCGCTGAGCGTTACACCACCGCCGGAATGGAAGTAGAACAGGCTCTCCTTCCGAATCTCCCGCATTACTTCCTCCACTGTCATAAGCTTACCATATACGCCCACAGCATGGGTGGGGCATACGTCGGCACAGCGGAAGCATTCCACGCATTTTGCCCGGTCATGGATCAATGCTGTCCTGTCCTCAGAGACGGACAGCGCCTTTTCGGGGCATGCCCGGATACAGCGCCCACAGTGCAGACACTTCGCCTGCTTGTAGTACCATTCCGGTTTGGTGGATTGTCCCTCCGGTGTGGAGCACCACGCACAGCGCAGAGGGCAGCCTTTTAAGAAGACTACTGTGCGAAGTCCCATACCGTCGTTGGGAGATATTTTTTCAATACGAAGAACGGTTCCTTGTTCCATAAAAGCGCTCCTTAGCGGCAAATCACAGAGACGTCTGTGTTGTTCTGGAAATGATATCGCCCTGCGTCTCCGGCCCCAGCTCCGTAAAGAATGCGGTGTAGCCGGCCACGCGGATCAAAAGGTCGTTATGCTCCTCGGGATGTACCTGCGCGTCACGCAGAAGCTCCTCGTCCACCACGTTGAACTGAACGTGGAATACACCCAGAGAGCAGAGTGTTTTCAGATAAGCCATCAGAGCCTCGACCGACTTCTCGCCGTGAGCGAACAGAGGATCAAGCTTCTGGTTCAGCAGCGTACCTTGATTATACCGCGTATGGGGAATGTTCGCAACACTGCGGACGACGGCGCTCATGCCGTTGGTATCCGTACCCTGCTCGGGGCTGAGACCATCGGCCAGCGGCTTCCACGCCCGGCGGCCGGAGGGCAGTGCGCCGACCTGCTCGCCGAAGGGGGTGTTGCCGGAAACCGGCAGGATACCGGCGGTATAGCGGCCGAACACATGCTGGAAGCCCTCGATATAGTCGGCGATGAAGTTGAACATATCGCAGGCCAGATCATCGGCCTCCTTGTCGTCATTGCCGTACTTGGTGGCGTTGACGCACATCGCATGGACGTCCTCATAGCCCACGAAGTCCGCGGCGAGCGCCTTGCACAGCGTGTCCATAGAGACCATCTTCTTGTCGTAGACCAGTTCCTTTACCGCCAGAATGCTGTTGATAAGGTCGGCGACGCCGATAGCGTCCAGACCGTCGCCCATGCTGTACTTGGGGCCGCCCCAGGCGTAATCGCTGCCCTTCTCCAGGCACTCCTTGAATGTAAGAGAGGCCACGGGGCACTCCATGTCATACACGATCTCGGTTGTGACCTGATTGCCGGCCACCATGCATTTGAGCACATAACGAATCTGCTCCTTAACGGCCTCCAGGAACTGCTCATAGGTCTTGAATTCACGGGGGTCGCCGGTACGGGCTGCGACATAGCGGTCATACTTGACGCTCTTGCCGTCGTTCAGGGCAAATTCCACAATGGCGCCCAGGTTGTAGTCTGCGTAAGAGGTATAGCAGCGCTGCTTTCCGGCAAGGCTGGTCTCCACGCAGCCGCAGGGGTTCCAGTTGTACGCCTCAGGCAGCGGAACGCCCTTGTTCAGCATCATCATGATGCCGGCCTCATCGCTGTGGAAGGCGGGGAAACCGGTACCCATCTGGATCAGCTCCACCACCTTGCGCAGGAACTTGTCGGGGTTGCGTGCCATATTGTACTTGACCGACAGAGAGGGCTGATACATCTGAACATCCATCGTCGCCTGAATCACCATATAGGACAGGTCGTTGACAGCGTCTCTGCCGTTGCTGTCCACGCCGCCTACGCACAGGTTCTGGAACAGCGGATAACCGGCGGAATAGCGGGCGCTGGTGGCGTCCTGGAAGAGGCACGGCTCGGCGAACTTGACCCACAGGCACTCCAGCAGCTCCTGCGCCTCGTCCTCGGTGATCCGTCCGGCCTCCAGATCCGCTTTGTAGAACGGATACATGTACTGGTCAAAGCAGCCGGGGTTATAGCTGGCGGACTCATGCTCCATGTAGATGCAGGTGTGCAGGAAGAACATGGACTGCAGCGCCTCGTGGAAGGTGCGTGCCGGCTTCTCGGGGACACGGTCACAGACCTCAGCGATCTTAAACAGCTCCTGCTTGCGATGGGGGTCGCTTTCGTTCATGGCCATCGTCATGGCCTTCTTGGAATAGCGCTTGCCCAGCTGGCGCAGGCCCTCGCAGACGAGCAGCAGAGACTGCAGATACTTGATCTTCTTGTAGTCGCCGGGTACGGTGATATCCAGCTTGCTGAGAGAATCGTTGATCCGGGCCTCGATGCCCTCCACGCCCTCGTTGATGATCATGGAGTAGTCCGCAGTCAGCTCACCCCAGCCGCGAACGCATTTCCGGTCAATGTACAGAACGCCGCAGTCACGCAGAGCGCCGACATCCTCCGGGATCTGAGTGTTCCACTTATCATTGATGGAGCGGCCCTTCCAATACGGCTTGATGAACTCCAGGAACGTCTTGCGATCCTCGTCCCGCAGTTTGAACGGGTCATAGGTTCTGCTGTTGATCGTGTCGATCTCACGGTCAAGGAATGCCCAGCAGTCATCCGGGCAAACAAGGCCGCTTCTCTGCTTGCTGCCGGAGTTGCCGACGATCAGCTCGTCCTCCCAAATGGGAATGGACTTTTCCAGCAGAGTCTTATAAACGGAATAGGCCTTCTGGTAGTAGTGCGGTTGACCCTCGGTCTCCTGGAATGCCTTCGTGACAATAACGGCATTCTCGATATCGACCTCAGGGGGTGTATCCAGAACACGCTTTTTCAGCCGCTGAATACGCTGTGTGTAGTATTTTTCGTTTGCCATGTGAACCTCCTAATTAGGCTGTATGATTGATTATGCTGTAGCACAGCGGGAGCGTGGTGCAGCTGTAAGCATAACTGTCGGTCTGTTTTGAGACACTCAGCCACGCGCCCACTTGCTTTTTCTTAAAGCACATACTATGCCACATTCAAAAAATCACTGCCTTTTTTTGAAAATTGCCGCACATTTGTGCAAAAGCGATATAATTTCTGCTGGAACGTTGTTGAAAACAGAGATACACGAAGGGCTGCTATTAAAGGCGATGTGCCGCGACCAAGAACTGTGTGCGATGTATTCCTGTCCAACAGGAAAGCATGCGGAGATGGTGCAAAAATTTGTTGCAGCAAAGAAAAACGATATAAAACGCCCCAAAAGCTACCGCTTTTTGCCGTTTTCCCTGCTGAGCTCACGCTTTGGGCAGCCATATTGTCATGCAATGGAAAGAGGCTTGACTTTTTTGGCAGTTTTCGATACGATATTGATAGGCAAGAAATATTTGCACAGAGCTTTCTTACACGCAAGAAATCCTTGCATATGAGAAATGTGACGACTACGGGAGGGCAGAGTATGAACTACGTTGATGTAATGAAGGTGTTTTCCACAATGGGGTTTGGCGCCGTTCTCAGCGCCAGTGATGGCACGATATTGGATATGAACGACACGGCAAAGGAGTTCTTGAGCCTGCCTGACGTGCCGAAAGGAGAAAAAATCGAGAATATCATTCCTTTTCCGGAGAACGATACAGATCAACCCTCAGTATGGAGCCCCTCTTTCGGGCGGTACCTGCTGCGCTGTCCGACACCAGAGATGGTAACACTGCCCCCGCAAACGCAGCTTTTTGTCTTTCGGGATGCCAGTGTTGACTTTAAGTACAGACTGCTGGAAAACACGCTGAATCATATGAATGACGCCGTTACCATCTGGGACAAGGATGGGCGTATGCTGATTATCAATACCGCCGCCGAGCGGCTGGAAACGCATATCAGTCAGGACGTGATCGGCAAGCATGTTTCCGAGCTGTACCGTCCGCGCAAAGATACGCCCCTCGTAGTTCCGCTTTTGATCGAAGAGAAAAAGCCCATCCTGAATCTGCGCCAGGTATTTCTGACCAGCACCAGCAAAGAGGTAGAGGTATTATCAAATAACTATCCGATTTTTGAGGGCGGAAGAATGATGGGCGTTATCTCTGTGATGGAGGATCGCCGACGCCTTGAAGAAATGAGCAAGCGTATTGTGGAGCTGCAGCAGGCGCTGGTGGATCAGACCCGTGCACCCGCATCGTCCAAGAAGGTTTCGCCGCTGAAGGCAAAATATCATTTTAATGATATTGCCTATTGCTGTCAGCCCATGCAGAAGGCGATCGAGCGCTGCAAAATGATTGCCCGGTCAGACTCCAATGTGATGATCTACGGGGAAACCGGCACAGGAAAAGAGCTGTTTGCCCAAAGCATCCACAATGCCAGTCCCCGCGCTGCCGGCCCGTTTGTTGCGATCAACTGCGCCGCCATTCCGGACACCTTGCTGGAGTCCATGCTGTTTGGCACGGAGAAGGGCGCCTACACCGGCGCGGAGAAGCGAAACGGGCTTCTTGAGCAGGTTGACGGCGGCACCCTGCTGCTGGACGAGATTAACTCCATGGATATCGCGCTGCAATCGAAGCTTCTGCGCGTCATTCAGGAAGGTACTTTCCGACGGGTAGGCGGCAATACACAGATCCATGTGAATGTGCGGCTCCTTTCCAACATCAATATCCCGCCGCTGGAAGCCATTGAAAAAGGGCTTCTGCGCAAGGACCTTTATTACCGTCTTGGTGTGATAAACATTACCATTCCGGCACTCCGGGACAGAAAGTCAGATATCCTGCCCTTGTCAAAGGCGTTTATCACGGAAAACAATCGAAAGCTCCTCAAAAATGTACGCACATTGGCACCGGAAACCCTCACCCTTTTCCAGTTGTATGACTGGCCGGGAAATGTCCGGGAATTGCAGCATGCGCTGGAATACGCCATGAACATCATTCCGGAGGAGGAAGATCTGATCACCCCGGCATATATTCCCGAGCATATTCTGGACGCTACGGGACAGGTGACGCCTTCCACCGCCGTCAAGTCTGCCCAGACCATGGAGGACGCTATGGCGGAGGCGGGACGCGACTTCCTGCGCCGTGTGCTGGCAGAAAATGACGGGAATATTTCTCGCACGGCAAAAGCGATGGGGATCACGCGGCAGAATTTGCAGCATCGGCTGAAGAAGCTCCAGATGCAGCACGAAGAGAGTCTGTATGCCAAAGAGAAGTAATCCGCCGAAGAAAGCGCAAGAAATTCTTGCGCTTTCGACATAAAAGTGCAAATTTATCTTGCAGGTGGTGGAGCGAACCGACCGCTTTCCTTACCCAAGCAGAGCGGTCACAAAAAAGAGAAAGCTGTCTGCTGCGGGTGTTCTTTGTCGAAACGCACAGCGATTTGGCAAAATTACTGTGAGAGCTGACAGTTTTTGTGCCGAATAAAAGAAAAAACAGCGTTTGGCACAGTTTGTGCTTATAAAAATGATGTAAGCATAATTGCCGCTGACAACCTGTCTGACAGTGGTAAGCGTCTGTCAATCGGTTCATGTCCCAAGAAAAATATAGAAAAGCTACGGAGGTTATCATCTTGAAACACATCTATAACTTTGCTACGAAAGCGGAATTGGATCTGCTGCACCAGGCATCTATGCGCACGCTGGATGAAGTAGGCGTTATGTTCTTCTGCCAGGATGCTGTTGATATTTTCAAGCAGCACGGCTTCCGCACGGACGGTGAAAAGGTCTTTATCAGTGAAAAGGACGTCTGGGAAGCGCTGAAAACCTGCCCCAAGACCTTTGATTGGTACGGACGCAAGTCTCATGTGACCGTGGGCGACGGTAGCACCATTTGCGCGCCTTCCTATGGCCCGGTATTTATTCTGGAGAACGGTGACTTCCACAACGTGGGCCAGCGTGACTTTGTCGCGCTGACGAAGCTCTGCGCCACCAGCCGTGTGCTGCAGGTCTCCAACCCGAACGCGCTGGACTATGCGTTCATGGACGCGAAATACGCCTCTGACTGGGCGCAGGCCACCGTGCTGATGCTGGATGAACGGCCCATGATCGGCATGGTCGATGGCGCCAAGAACGCCAGAAACTCCATCAAGATGGCGCAGGAGTTCTATGACATTCATGACAAGGTTGTTGTCAACGGTCTTATCAGCGTTGCCTCTCCTCTGCACTACTCCACCGCCATGTGCGAGGCGCTGATCGAGTATTCTAAGGCGGGACAGGCCATGTTCATCACCCCCTCCAGCCTTAACGGTATGACCGTGCCCGGTTCTCTGGCGTCGCTGCTGATGGTGAACAACGCGGAGGTGCTGGCCGGAGTCGTTTTGACCCAGCTGATCAACCCCGGCACGCCGGTTCTGTACGGTATCCAGAGCCACGGCTGCGATCTGCGCTATGCCGGTCCCACGATCGGAAGCCCGGAGCAGTGCCTGATCTTCTCCGCGACCAAGGCGCTGGGCAATTATTACGGCCTGCCGGTTCGCACGGGCGGTTCCTCCTGCGATGCAAAGGACAACGACATGCAGGCTGGTGTGGAGTCCTTCTCCACCATGTACGCCACGCTGCAGAGCGGAGCCGATCTCATGGTGCACTCCTGCGGCAGCCTGGACTCCGACAGCACCCTGAGCTTCGACAAGTTCATTTACGACGAAGAGATCCTGCTGAGCGTGCAGCGTATACTGCGCGGCATTGAGGTCAGCGAGGAGACCCTGATGTTTGACGCAGTCAAGGAAATCGGCCCCTTCGGCAGCTTCCTGGATCTGTCCGACGACCTGCTGGAAGACTCCACAGAGCTGTACCGTCAGGATTACCTGAACCTGATGATCCCCAGCCGTATGGGTCACGCCGCGTGGATCGGCGCCGGCCGCGAGAGCGTGGTACAGCGCACCACCAGAGCATACCTGAAGCGTCTGGAAGAGTACCAGATGCCGGAGCTGGAGCCCGCACGCCGTGCGATCCTGGAGAAGTACGTTCCCGCCGAGCTGTTGAAGTTCTGATTGAAAATCATGATTTGAACCGGCGTGCCGCCGGCAAATGATAGAGGGGAGGGCCTGTAATGGCAGCGAAAATGGACATCCGTGTTTTTCACGAATGCAACGGAATGCATACGCACACCTATCCGCAGATACTTGCGCCGATCGGACAATCTATGGAGATATGCATTGGCGAAGAGGAATATCTGGTAGCTGAAAACGCACTGTGCTATATCCCCGCGGATACGAAACACGAATGCAGCTTCTGCGGGCAGCTTCTGGTCATCAACCTGCATGACCATATGCTGCGTGAGCAAAATACCGCACTGCTGAATTGCCCGCTCGTTATCGCCCTGCAAGGCCGGCTTTTGCAGTTGGTCAGTCTCATTCAAGAGGAATTACGTCAAGAGCCGAACAGCAGCTCGATCAGATATCTGTACAGCTACTTATACAGTAAGCTGATCGAGAATTGCGCTGTCCCGTCTATCCGCTATATCAACGAGCACTATGACCTGCCTATTACGGTCAGCCAGCTGGCGGAAATGGAGAATTACAGCGTGACCTACTATAACGGCTGGTTCAAGCAGATCACGGGCGTATCTCCCAGCTTGTATCTGCGCTATCTGCGTATCAATAAGGCGAAGGAACTGCTGGAGACGACTGATTACGATATTATTGATATAGCCGTGATGGTAGGATATAGCAGCAACTCGACTTTTACGCGGGCCTTTCATGATGTGACCGGGGTTTCCCCCAACGCTTATCGAAAAAGTTGCGCACAGAAAATCAGCTGAATTTGCTAAAAAGCCTCCCGCATACCGAGCGTATGCGGGAGGCTTTTTACCCTTACAAATGTGTCAAGAAATCAACCTACAAGCTTCATAGGAAAAGACAATAAAGAGCGGGAAAATACTATATGTAAGCAGCATGCTTTATTATAATAAAAGATGCAATCAGAACAAAGGAGAAGAAAACTATGAATTCTATGGAACGTGTTGTAGCGGCACTGCAGCATCAGGAGCCGGACCGTGTGCCGGTGTACCCTATTCTCTGCGGCATTACCCGCAAGCTGACCGGCGTCAGCTATCCGGAGTGGTCGCAGGACGCCGACAAGTGCGCGGAAGCCTTTATCAAATCGACAGAGGAGTTTGATATCGACTGTATCGTGACCTTGATCGACCTGTCCGTTGAATGCGCCGCATGGGGCCAGAAGCTGATCTTCGACGAAAATGAAGCAGCGCATCCCGACTACAGCCAGTGTGTGATCCAGGATATTGAGGACTATCCCAAGATCAAGAAGGTGGATTACCGTACCTGCGACCGTATGATGATGCACATTGATGTGTGCAAGAAGCTGGTGGCGGCCAAAGGCGGCGAAAAGCCCATTGTGGCATTCGTGTTCGGCCCGTTGGGCGTACTGTCCATGCTGCGCAATCAGGAAGATCTGTACATGGACATTTATGACGATCCCGACGCGGTAAAGGAAGCCGTCAAGGAGATCAACGAAACGCTGAAGGAATACTGCATCGCGCTGGCCGAAACCGGCATCAATGCGATCATGTTCGATACGCTGTTTGCTTCCGGTTCCATCATGTCCAAGGAGATGTGGGACGATATGGAGGGCGAGGCGATCGAGGAGCTGAGCAACGTTGTCCGTGAGCATAACTGCATGGTCATGATCCATAACTGCGGCGAGAAGATCTACTTCGACGCGCAGATCAAGCGCATGGATCCTGTGGCGATCTCCTTCCTGTATCCGCCGGATGACTGCGCCAGCTTTGCGGAGTGCAAGGAGAAGTACGGCGACAAGGTGACGCTGATCGGCTGTGTGACGCCTGCCAACGCGGTGTTCGGCACCGACGAGGAGTGGGATAAGCAGTGTACGGATCAGATCGACGCCATGGCGAAGGGCGGCGGCTTCATGCTGGCCACCGGCTGCGAATATCCGGCCAACGCCACATTCGACCGTGCGCAGCGGATGATCGATATTGCCAAGACCTACGGGGTTTATAAAAAGTGATGACAAAGATCGACCTTATCAACGGCTTTTTAGGAAGCGGAAAGACGACATTTATCAGCCGGTATCTCCCGTGGCTGGTGGCCCGCGGAGAGCGCGTAGCCGTGATTGAAAACGAATTCGGCACGGCGGGAATGGATACGGCAATTCTTTCCCAGACGGGAGCGCAGGTACGGGAGCTGTCCGGCGGCTGTGTCTGCTGTGGACAAAAGGTGAATTTCTACCGGCTCCTGCGTGAGCTTTGCGCAAGCGGAGAGTGGGACCGCGTGATCGTCGAGCCCTCCGGCGTGTTCAACTGCGATGATTTTCTGGACATCGTGGAAAAGGTAGATGTGCGTGTGTGCGGCTACCTGAACGGTATCATAACGGTTCTGGCGCCTGCCGACATGGAGCTGACGTCACCCCAGCAGCAGGAAATGCTGTACAGCCAGCTGCACAGCACCGGCGCGATCCTTCTGAGCCAGCGTGACGGCCCTACCGAGGGATTGAGTACGGCTGTCCGGACATGGGTCGATCAGATATTGGCGCAACGGGGCTGTACCAGCCCGTTTATGGGCCTGATAGAAGATACCGCATGGAATAAGCTCACCGATGCGGAGATGGCGGAGCTCTCCTGTGCCGGTTGGCGGCGCAAGGAACATTGGCGTAGCCATATGAACCACCAGAGCTTTGCCCAGAGCCTGTCCATTTTTTCAAAACGAGCATGGGACGAAGCGGCTCTGACTTCCGCGCTGACAAAGGTAATGGATGGCAGTTGCGGCACGGTATATCGGATCAAAGGCTGCGTTGAGGGTGCGGAAGGAGCGCTGTATCAGGTGAATGCCGTACCCGGTCAGTTAGGGCTCCAGTCAGCAGCAGAATGGCCGGGCGGCAAAATGCTCAATGTGATCGGCCGTGATTTAAATCGCGCGGCGCTGAAAACACTTCTGACATGAGTGTGGTACAAATTATCTCGTAAGGGGAGAGAAAAGAAGGCTGCCTGAATTTCCGTTCAGGCAGCCTTCTTGCTTCGACCATTAACAGTGCAGCGGAGAGGTTCGCTACGAACCTCTCCGCTGCACTTATTGTTAGGGGGATTACTCTTCGATACCGGCGATGGTCTTGGCCAACTTCTTCTTGCCCTGAATGTTGCCCTGACGGGCGATCATGACACGCTGGGCCTGGGGAGAACCCGCGCCGTGCAGGGACTCGGTGCGGTAGCCGACCGCTGCCGCGCCCAGACACATATTCTCCAGGAAGCGCAGCACCTTCTGCCGGTTCTCGGTGCTGACGCCCTCGTGGGTGGCGAAATACTTGTTGCAGATCTCGCTGATGGTCTCGCCCTGATTGCCAACAGGCAAATCGGAGTGGAAGTCCTTCTCGCTGGGCATGGTGACCATCAGGCCGCCCGCGATATCCTCAGCCAGACGCACGATCTCATAGGGGAAGCGGGTGACGTTCTGCTTGCAGACGTTGGCCAGCAGCAGGTCGATCTGATAGTTGCCCGCCTTGGTGGGGCAGCCCTCGCAGGAGCAGGCGATACCGCAGGAGTACAGCGTCTCATTCAGGTGCGTCATCTCAATGAGCTTGTCCTTGATGTGGCTGGCTTTCTCCACGCCGTTGTACTCGGCAGCCAGCGCCGCGGCGCCGATGACCACATCGCCCACGCCCACCTTGCAGCCGCCGTAGCTCTGGCGGTGGTACCCGGCGAAGCGCTCCACCATCATACCGGCAAACTCATTTTCGCCGTTGAGGAACACATATTCGTTGGGGATAAACACATGGTCGAGGACGACCAGCGCTTCCTGCCCGCCGAACTTGCTGTTGCCCACGTCGATGCAGCCTTCCTCCAGCTTGCGGGTGTCGCAGGACTGGCGGCCATAGATCATATAAAGGCCCTCGGCGTCAGAGGGGCAGGCGAAGGACACCGCGTAGTCCTTGTCCGCCTCGCCCATGGCGATGGTGGGCATGAAAATGTGCCAGTGGGAGTTCACCGCGCCGGTCTGATGCACCTTGGCGCCATTGACCACGATGCCGTCAGGGCGGCGCTCCACCACCCGCAGGAACAGATCGGGATCCTTCTGCTGGTGGGGCGCCTTGCTGCGGTCGCCCTTGGGATCGGTCATCGCGCCGTCCACCGTCAGGTCATTGTCCTGCACCATGATGAGGAATTTCTTGAAGTTCTCGTGATAGTGTGTGCCGCACTTCTCGTCCACCTCATAGGTGGTGGAGTACACGGCGTTGAAGGCGTCCATGCCCACGCAGCGCTGGAAGCAGCTGGCGGTTTTCTGGCCCAGCAGCCGCTGCATCTTCACCTTCTTTACCAGATCGTCCGCGGACTGATGCAGATGGGTAAAGCGATTGATTTTGCGTCCGGTGAGGCTGGAGGTGGCGGTCATAAGCTCCTCATACTGCGGATCCTGCGCCAGCGCGTAGGTCATGGCCACGCAGTTGATGGAGGGGCGGATCATGGGGTGATCCACCCAGTTGTCGATCTTTTCGCCGAACATGTAGACACGGGTGTTCAGCTTGCGCAGGGAGTCGATGTACTCTTTCGCGGTCATCAATGCCATTTTCGTTTCCTCCTGTTCTTATTCCTTTGCCAGCTTGACGTAGCCTTCATAGCGCTCTTTGGCGTCGTTGGCGGCCTTGTGATACAGGGCATCCGCCTTTTCGGGGAAGGACAGCTTCAGGGATGCGTAGCGGTTTTCTCCCATGAGGAACTGCTGGAAGTCGCCGGTGGGAGCCTTGGAATCCAGCTGGAAGGGGTTCTTGCCCTCCTCCTTCAGCCGGGGATCATAGCGGTACAGGTGCCAGTAGCCGCACTCCACCGCCTTCCTCTCCTCGATCTGGCTCAGCCCCATGCTGGCCTTCATGCCGTGCTCGATGCAGGGGCAGTAGCAGATCACGATGGAGGGCCCGTCGTAGGCCTCGGCCTCGCGGATGGCCTTCAGGGTCTGGTTGGGATCAGCGCCCATGGCCACCTGTGCCACATAGACGTAGCCGTAGCTCATGGCCATCAGGCCCAGATCCTTCTTCTTGGTGACTTTGCCGCCGGCGGAGAACTTGGCGATAGCTGCGGCAGCGGTAGCCTTGGAGGACTGGCCGCCGGTGTTGGAATATACCTCGGTATCCAGCACCAGAACGTTGATGTTCTTGCCGGAGGCCAGCACATGATCCAGACCGCCGTAGCCGATATCGTAAGCCCAGCCGTCACCGCCGAAGGCCCACACGGACTTCTTGGTAAGAAATTCCTTATTATTGCGGATGAACTCGGCCTCGTCGCTCTTGTCACCGGCCACGGCCGTCAGCAGCGCGTCGGCAGCCATGCGGGACTCGGCGGCGCTTTCGGCCTTGTCGATGTACTCCTTGCACACCTCAGCGGCCACGCCCTTGTCGGCCAGCGTCTGGGCGGCAGCCTTCAGCTGACGCTTGATGGCGTCCTGACCCAGCAGATAGCCATAAGCGTACTCGGCGTTGTCTTCGAACAGGCTCATGGCCCAGGCGGGGCCGCAGCCGTTGCAGTCGGTGCAGTAGGGGGAGCTGGGGGTGGAGCCGCCGTAAGCGGAGGAGCAGCCGGAGGCGTTGGTGATGTACATATGGTCGCCGAACAGCTGGGTCACCAGCTTGATATAGGGGGTCTCGCCGCAGCCGGCGCAGGCGCCGGAGAACTCAAAGTAGGGCTTGGCGAACTGGGTCGCCTTCACCGTCTTGTCGCTGACGGCATCCTTCTTCACGGTGACGGTCTCCACGGCGTATTCCCAATTCTCCGCCTGACCGAGCTGGCTCTCCAGGGGCTGCATGGTCAGGGCCTTCTCCTTGGCGGGGCAGACGTTGACGCAGCTGCCGCAGCCGGTGCAGTCATAGGGAGAGACCTGCATGCGGTACTGATACTGGGCCAAACCGGTGGCCTTCTTGGTCTCAAAGCCGGCGGGAGCGTTCTGCTGCTCGCTCTCGTCCAGCAGCACAGGACGGATGGCAGCGTGGGGGCAGACGAGGGAGCACTGGTTGCACTGGATGCACTTGGTCATATCCCACTGGGGCACTTCCACAGCCGCGCCGCGCTTTTCATACTTGGTGGAGCCTGCATGCCAGGTGCCGTCCTCCAGACCGTACTTCTTCATGACGGACACCGGCAGGCTGTCGCCCTCCTGACGGTTCATCACGTCCACTACCTCGCGGATGAAGTCGGGAGCCTTGCGTTCCACGGGCTTGTCCTCGGCGGTGGCCCAGGCGGCGGGGATAGCCACCTCAACCAGTTCGTTGATGCCGTGCTCGATGGAGGCGTTGTTCATGTCCACCACGGCCTGACCCTTCTTCTTATAATAGGTCTTATAGATGGCGTCCTTCATCTCGGCCACGGCCTGCTCCAGAGGGATCACATTGGCCAGCTTGAAGAAGGCAGCCTGCAGAATGGTGTTGGTGCGGCTGCCCAGCCCCAGCTCACGGGCGATCTTGATGGCGTCGATGGTATAGAACTTTGCCTTCTTCTCCGCCAGAGCGCGCTTCATAGCGGCGGGCAGGTTCTTCTCCAGACCCTCGGCGTCCCACGCGCAGTTCAGCAGGAACACGCCGCCCTCCTTCAGGTTTTTCACCATGTCGTATTTGTGGACATAGGAGGGATTGTGGCAGGCCACGAAATCGGCGGACTGGATCAGATACGGGGAACGGATGGGAGCCTTGCCGAACCGCAGATGGCTCTGGGTCAGGCCGCCGGACTTCTTGGAGTCGTAGACGAAGTACGCCTGACAGTACAGGTCGGTGGCGTGACCGATGATCTTGATGGAGTTCTTGTTGGCGCCCACGGTGCCGTCGGAGCCCATGCCCCAGAACTCGGCGCTGGTCTGACCGGCGGGAGAGGTGTCGATCTCACAGGTCACATCCAGAGAGGTATGGGTCACATCGTCCACAATGCCCACCGTGAAATTGTTCTTGGGCTTTTCCTGCTTCAGGTTATCCAGCACGGCGATGATCTGGCCGGGGGTGGTGTCCTTGCTGCTGAGGCCGTAGCGGCCGCCCACGATGACCATATCGCTGTCCAGCTCCTTGTATACGGAACAGATATCCTGATACAGCGGCTCGCCCATAGCACCCGGCTCCTTGGTGCGATCCAGCACCGCCAGCTTCTTGCAGGAAGCGGGGATGGCGGACACGAACTTATCGGCGGTGAAGGGACGGTACAGATGGACGTTCAGCAGGCCCACCTTCTCGCCCTTGGCGGTCAGGTAGTCGATGGCCTCCTTGGCAGTCTCGGCGGCGCTGCCCATCAGCACCACCACGCGCTCGGCATCGGGAGCGCCGTAGTAGTTGAACAGCTTATACTCGCGGCCCGTCAGCTTGCTGATCTCGGCCATGTAGTGCTCCACCGCGTCGGGGATGGAGGACACCTTCTCGTTGCAGGCCTCGCGGCACTGGAAGAAGATATCGGGGTTCACGGTGGTGCCGCGGGTGGCGGGATGCTCCGGGTTCAGGGAGTTGCGGCGGAAGGCCCGCAGGGCATCCATATCCACCAGGGGACGCAGCTCCTCATAGTCCAGCGCCTCGATCTTCTGGATCTCATGGCTGGTGCGGAAGCCGTCAAAGAAGTGTAGGAACGGCATCCGGCAGTGGATGGCGCTGAGATGTGCCACCGCGCCCAGATCCATGACCTCCTGGGGGGAGGAGGACGCCAGCATGGCGAAGCCGGTGCTGCGCACGCCCATCACGTCGCTGTGGTCGCCGAAGATGGACAGGGCGTGAGCCGACAGGGTGCGGGCGGAAACGTGGAACACGCCCGGCAGCATCTCACCGGCAATCTTATACATATTGGGGATCATCAGCAGCAGGCCCTGGGACGCGGTGTAGGTTGTGGTCAGCGCGCCGGACTGCAGGGAGCCGTGCACCGTGCCGGCCGCGCCGCCCTCGGACTGCATCTCCACCACCTGCACCGGCTGGCCGAACAGGTTCTTCTTGCCGTTGGCGGCCCACTCGTCCACGTGCTCCGCCATGGGGCTGGAGGGTGTGATGGGGAAAATACCCGCCACTTCCGTAAATGCGTAGGATACATACGCGGCGGCTTCGTTGCCGTCCATGATGACCGCTTTCTTCTTGTCCATAATGAAAGACCTCCTCGTGTAGGTTTTTTACAAGATTAGGGCATATTTGCGAATTTACAATTTCTATTTTACTGACCGGCCTATAAAAATGATTTGCTTCGTTTCGCTTTTTCTTTGCCGTTTCTCTTGCCTTAACGTGGGGCGTTCGTTTTGACGTCAGGCGGTACGGAGGGGGTGGACATTATATAAAATCAGTGTAGCATGACCCGGAGAAAAAGAAAGCTGAGTATCCGATAAGCGGCAAAGAAAAAGAAAGATTGAGCAAAGCGAACGGCGGTGACATTCGATACAATGACCTCAGATGGTGGGTCGCGGCAATGAGTTGCAAGTTGGAACACGACCCCAATTTACGGATTATTATTTTAAGGAGGATATCACAATGGATATGAGTTATTTGAAGGATATGCCTATCGCGATCCTGGGCGCCGGCGCTGTGGGCAAGACCATGGCTGCTGACTGCGCCCTGGCCGGCAAGGAAGTTCGCCTGTGGGATCAGCCCCGCTTCGCCAAGACCAACTTCACCAACATTGAGAAGACCGGCATCACTCTGGCCGGTGCACAGTTCAGCTACTTCGGCTATCAGCGCAAGGGTACTGTGAAGATCGCTCTGGCTACCGACGACATGGCTAAGGCCGTGAAGGGCGTCGGCATCATCATCGTGGCCGCCGTGGCCGTGGCCCATGAGACCATCTTCCGTGAGCTGATCCCCCTGCTGGAGGACGGCCAGGTCATCCACATCCTGCCCGATAACTGCGGCACCTTCATCTTCCGCAAGCTGATGCGTGAGATGAACTGCACCAAGAAGGTCATCGTTGGTGCCTGGTACACCGCTCCCTATGGCATCCGTATCGTGCGCCGCGGCGGCGTCGTCACCAACGAGTGCAAGGTGGAAGACCGTATCACCACTATCCGTGGCTGCGCTCTGCCCGACACCGACACCGACGCTTTCATGGCTTCCGCCTGGTACATTCCCGCTTTCGGTGCTATCATGGATGCTGACGGCGAAGTTACCATCTCCAAGAAGGGCGAGGAGTTCCACCACGGCTTCGTGCGCGGCAACACCGTGCTGGACATCAACCTGTCCAACGTCAACCCCGTTATCCACGTTCCCGGCGCCGTTCTGGGTGCTGCCGTGATGCAGAACTTCGATACCGTTCTGGGTCAGGATAAGAAGAACTACTCCCTGTACGGCTTCGCTCTGTGCCCGGCTATCGCCGAGGTTCAGGCCAAGTTCTGGGAGGAAGAGAAGGCCCTGGCTGCCAAGATGGAAGTGGGTCTGTGCACCGTGAACTATGAGGACTTCTTCTCCCGTACCACCATGTACGGCAAGGAGTACATGGGCCCCGACTTCGCAGTGCCCTTCACCGAGAAGTACGAGAACTTCTACGGCGACGGTCCCTTCGATCTGGAGAACCGCTACATCACCGAGGATGTGCCCGTGGGCTGCTACCTGATGAGCCAGCTGGGCAAGAAGTACGGCGTAGCTACCCCCATCATCGACTCCATGATCCTGCTGGCCAGCACCATGCTGAAGCGCGATCTGGCCGCCGAGAGCAAGTACACTCTGGATTATCTGGACATCGGCCACATGAACCACGAGCAGCTGCAGGCTTACCTGCGCGAGGGCGTGTACACCGTGAAATAAGCAGACACCCAGCGACCAACGTTTTGTTTTCATCCTAGATGATAGTACGGCAGAGATTTGCCAATCTGCCGTCTCCTACCTCCTCATACAAAGAGAAATGCGCAGACACTGTCTGCGCATTTCTTGCCTTGAAATATATTATGTGCTACAATGCGCAGCGGCTTTGCCGCAATGACGCATGCAGCAAGCTGTGTATTATGAAAAGGACAGAAGCCTATGAAAACGGAGACCACAGAACTATTCAGATCAGAAAAGGTCAGCAGGATACTGTTTAAGCTTACGCCGCCTGTTATGCTGGCGCAGCTGATACAAGCCCTGTATAACATCGTGGACAGCGTGTTTGTAGGCCGGTATTCCGATTCTGGACTGACGGCGCTGTCGATCATCTACCCGATGCAGCTGTTGATGATCGCCTTCGCCGTGGGCGCGGGGGTAGGCATGAATACCATCATGGCGGCGAGATTCGGCGTCGGACAGGACGGCGAAGCGGAAGAATACGCCGGTGTTGGCACACTGCTGGCGGGCGCTATGTGGCTGCTGTTTGCCACAGTCTGCTGGCTGATCCTGCCGGCCTATGCACGGATGTCAACCAACTCCGAGACTGTGATCGCGGACATTGTGCAATATGGCCGGATCGTCTGTGTTTTCAGCTTCGGATTGTTTTTTGAAAGCACCTGGACAAAGGTGCTGCAAGCCAACGGCGACATGAAAACGCCGATGATCGCGCAGATCCTGGGCGCAGTGACCAACATCGTTCTGGATCCGCTGCTGATTTTCGGGTATCTGGGACTTCCTGAGATGGGGATTCGCGGCGCTGCAATCGCGACAGTCGCCGGACAGGCGGTGGCCGCCCTGTTCGTATTTCGCGGCGGTTTCCGCCGCATTCCGGGTAAAGAGGTGTATCTCCATCATATCGCAAAAATCTTTCAGGTGGGAATCCCGAACATTCTGATGCAGTCGGCCTATACATTCTACATTCTGGGCCTGAACCTGATCCTGTCCGGATTTTCAGATCAGGCCGTAACAGCATTGGGCCTGTACTACAAATGGCAGACCTTCTTCTTTATTCCCTTGTGCTCGATGCAGACCTGTATTGTTCCGGTCACAAGCTTCAATTATGCGGCAAAGGATATCGGACGCTGCCAGAAGGTGCTGTTGACATCAATTTGGATGGGAACTGCGCTTATGGCTGTCGGGACTATCTGCTTTGTCACGTTTCCCACTGCGCTGCTACGGGTATTTACGCAGGAAGCGCAGGTCATCGCGATCGGAAGCTATGGATTCTGTTTTATTGGCGTTAGCTTTATCCCGATGGTAATGGCCCTGATATTTCCGGTATTCTTCCAAGCAGTAGGCGCTGGCCTGAAAAGCTCTCTGCTGACGGTGATCCGGACGGTGGTGCTGTTTGTTCCGCTGGGCTATTTATTCTCTCGCTGGGGCCTTCGCTTTTTCTGGTGGACGTTCCCGGTCACGGAAGTGATAACCGCGTCGGTCGGCATTCTTTTTTATAAGCAGTTTCTCAAAAGCTGTCGTGTCAGGCTGTCGGGAACTGGTGCTCCAGTGGGGACGTCACGATCATCGTGACCGGTAAACACCGCTGATGCAGGACGCAATACCAGTAAAGAGCCTTCTGTACGATCTCTATACTGCTGGAATGACGCCAAAGGTGTACCGTGAAGAGATCTGTCTCAAGCGGGCTATGTAAAAAAATGAGCCAGACAGGAGTTCCTGTCCGGCTCACTTTCTTAGAATAAATAAGGTAAAACCGTCATGTCTTTATTACCAGAGCCCCATAACATGCTGCATTAGCAGACTGACAGCGGTAATGCCCGCCCAGCAGCAGGCACCCAGCAGCAACGGCTTTCCGCCGCTCTTTACCAGCTTGACCACGTTGCTGTTCAGTCCGATGGCCGCCATGGCCATGATGATGAAGAACTTGCTCAGCTCCTTCAGCGGCTGAAACACCGCCGACGGTACGCCCAGAGACGTGCAGATGGTGGTGACCACCGACGCACAGACGAACCACAGGATAAACATGGGGAAAGCGTTCTTCAGCCGGAAGCCACCCTGTCCTTTCCCCGCCTTCTTCGCCTGCATCAGTGACAGCACCAGCGTGATAGGGATGATGGCCAGCGTGCGGGTCAGCTTGACGGTCACGGCCTTATCCAGCGTCTGGCTGCCCAGCTCCCACATGCTGTCCCATGTGGAGGCCGCCGCCGTGACGGAGGAGGTATCGTTTACCGCTGTACCGGCGAAGATGCCGAAGGATTCGCCGGAGGTGGTATCAAAGCCGATGGCCTGTCCCAGCAGAGGGAACAGCAGTGCCGCCAGCACATTGAAAAAGAAGATGACCGATATGGCCTGGGCCACCTCCTCATCGTCGGCGTGGATCACCGGTGCGGTGGCGGCGATGGCGCTGCCGCCGCAGATGGAGGAGCCCACACCGATGAGTGTGCTGATATTGCCGTCGATATGCAGCAGCTTGTGGAGGGCAAAAGCCACCAGCAGCGACGTGGCGATGGTGCAGACGATGATGGGCAGGGACTGCTTTCCGGTTTCCAGCACCACGCTCAGGTTCAGTCCGAAGCCCAGCAGCACCACGGCGGTCTGGAGAATTTTCTTGGAGGTGAAGCCCACCCCCGGTTTGCAGGCCGCGCCCGGTGTCCAGAACAGGGCGATGACCATACCGATGACGATGGAGAACACCGGGCCGCCGATGACCGGCACCAGCTTACCCAGCAGCCACGAGGGCACGGCGATGGCAAGGCACACCGCCATGCCGGAAAGATATTTCTTGATGGTTTGCATATTACGGTATCATTCCTTTCTACTTAAGGCACAAAGCTTTCCCTATTATAGCGAGTGGTACGGTTTTAGGCAAGTGGTATAAAGTGATTGAGAAGTACATCCTGTGCATGCTTTGACAGGCGCGGGATATCTGAGTGGCTTAATCGTGTGGGAATGGAAGCGCCGGGGATACGTTTTGTATCCCCGGCGTTTCCTGCCTAAAAGAGGTGAATGGTAAGGAGTAGAGAAATGGATTGATAGATTTACAGCGCCATGCGGTAGATCTCAGCAGCGATCTCCGGAGTCAGCTTGACGAAGTTGCCGTGGTTGGGAGCGCCATGGAACATGTTCTCCACCATGACGGGGATGTCTTCTTCCTTGCCGCCCAGCTCGTTGATGGTGGCAGGCATGTTCAACTCGTTCATGAACTCGCGCACGCAATGGATACCTTCCATAGCGGTGACTTCAGGATGCTCGAAATCGTTCTGGCAGCCGAAGACGCGGGTAGCAAACTTCACAAACAACTCGGGGCCGTTTACCTTCATGGCGTATTCCATCCAGTAGGGGAACAGCAGCGCCAGACCGGCGCCGTGGGAAGCGCCGTAAAGGATGCCGATCTCGTTATCCATATGGTGGGTGCCCCAGTCCTGTGCACGGCCAACGCCGGTGCTGTTGTTCTGCGCGACCATGGCGGCCCACATGATATTGGCGCGAGCCTCATAATCGTTGGGGTTCTTCATGACGCGGCGGCCTTCCTTGATGATGGTCAGCATGACGGCTTCCAGCATACGGTCGGTCAGCTCGCAGTCCTTGGTATGGGAGAAATAGCGCTCCAGGCAGTGGGCGAAGATATCGGCCAGGCCGCTGGCGGTCTGATAAGGAGGCAGCGTCATCATCAGTTCGGGATTCATGATGGCGAACAGGGGACGCAGGATATCGCCGTCGGCGCAGCGCTTATACTGGTGGCCGTCCTCGGTGACGAGCGTCACCACAGAGTCGGTGGAGCCTTCAGAACCGGAGGCAGCGATCGTAACTACGCAGCCCACGGGGAGCGCTTCGGTGACGGGGCCCTTCTTGCCGCAGTAGAAATCCCAGAAATCGCCATCGTACTTCACGCCCAGCGCGATGCCCTTGGCAGAGTCCATGACGGAGCCGCCGCCGATGGGCAGGATGAAATCCACGCCCTCGCGCTTGGCCAGCTCAATGCCCTCGTAAACCAGATCGGCGTGGGGGCTGGCCTTGACGCCGCCCAGCTCCACGTAAGCGATGCCCTCTGCGTCCAGAGAAGCCTTGACGCGATCCAGCAGGCCGCTGCGCTTGACGCTGCCACCGCCGTAATGGATCAGCACCTTATGGCCGCCGTAACGCTTTACATACTTGCCGGTCTCATTTTCGGTACCCTTGCCAAAGACGAAATAGGTGGGGCTATAAAAAGTAAAATTATCCATAGTGACCTCCTGAAAATCATTTGTCCGGACGGCGAATGAGCACCTGCCGGTTATCTTTATTCTATCGTGTTCGGGCCATGCAGAATGTGCCTGTCTTCACCTGTTTTTTGCCGAATCTCATCTTTCTGTCCTTCGCGTGAAACAGTATGTGCCGCAAGCGGCAAAGTTCACACGAGAAGCAGCAAACCATCCAGATACTGTCAATGGTATAATTCTTACAAAGTAATGGAAGGAGGGGATTGTTACGCAAAGCAGACTCGATCAATTCTATGAACAGCTCAACGACTGCCGATGCTGCGGTGATCCCGTTGAAGTGGAGACCTTCCTGCTGGATTGTATCAAACAGAATCGCCCTCAGGACGATGTGGAATATATTGTGGCCGTCTGTGATGAACTGGGCAGCTTCTATCGCGAGTGTGAGCAGTATGACCATTCGCTGGCGGCCTTTGAGCGGGCGAAAACCGTAGCGGAAAACGCGGGTGCGACGAAAAGCACACTGTATGCCGCCACGCTCAACAATATGGCGGGAACATACCGGCAGATGCGGGATCATGACAGAGCGATCGAACTGTTTCAGGCGGCGAGAAAGCTGTATCACGAACTCTGCGGGAAGGCGAGCGCTGCCTATATTGGCTTACTGAATAATCTTTCTCAGACCTATCAGGAGGCGGGACAGCCCACCATGGCCCTTGCCTGTCTGGAAGAAGCCGTGGCGCTGATAGAAAGCACACCTGCGCTCCGTTTTACACTGGGGATCACGTACAGCAATCTGACGACGCTGCACTATGCCGCCGGCGACCACGAACAGGCGATACGCTGCATGAACCGTGCCCTACAGGAGTACGAGCGCTGCCCGGACGAGGATCGGTGGCACTACGCGGATGCGCTCAACAGCATGGGCGGCTTTCTGTATGCGGAGAGAAACTACTGGCAGGCGATCGCGCTGTACCGGAAATCGGCGTCCTATACGCTGCGCTGTGAAGGGGAAACGCTGGAATACGCGGCGATATGCCAGAATATGCGCTGGTGCTATGAGGGCCTGGGACAGCTGGAGCTTGGGCTCTCCGCGCTGAAGGAAGCGATTCGGATCTATACCAGACTTCTCGGCGCTGACCATGAACGAACCCGCACGGCGGCGGATGATCTGATTTGCCTGAAGCAGCGGATCGAAGGAAACGGTATGAAAGTACAGAAAGGAGCGACCGGTGATGGAAGAGCGTGAAATGATAGAGATCACAGGCGCTGCGGAGAATAACCTGAAAAATATCCGGCTTCGTATTCCCAAGGAACGGCTGGTCGTGCTGACCGGCGTCTCCGGTTCCGGTAAAAGCTCCCTGGCCTTTGATACGATCGCGGAGGAAAGCCGCCGTCAGTGGCAGGAGACGCTGCCGCTTTACCTGCGGAGCCGAATGCCGCATCGCAAGCGGCCCAACGTGGAGAAAATTCAGGGCCTGACCCCCTGTGTTGTCGTTGACCAGAAGCCGATGGGCGCCAACGCCCGCTCTACGGTCGGCACCGCCGCAGATATCGCGCCTTTGATCCGTATGCTGTTCTCACGTGTCGGCGCACCCAGTGCGGGCGGCTCCATGGCATACTCTTTTAATCACCCTCACGGGATGTGTCCGGTCTGTACCGGTCTGGGGCAGGAAACGTCCTTGAACGAGGAGGCAATGTTCGACCGAGATAAAAGCATCAATGAAGGTGCCATCCGCTTTTCACAGTTTTCCGGCGGCAGCTGGCAGAGCATTTACTTCACCAATAACCCCTATCTTGATCCCGACAAGAAGCTGCGGGATTATACGCCGGAGGAGTGGGAGGTACTGCGGATCGGCACAAAGGAGCCGTTGATCATCGACCACATCTATAAAAATACAGGGCAGGTCTCGCACCTGCCCTACGAAGGCGTTGTCACGCGGTTTAATCGCCTGTATCGGAATAGAGACATCGCGGGCCTGAAAAAGAGTGTGCAGGAAGAGGCGCTGTCCCTTATGTGCCGCCATACCTGTACCGCCTGCGGCGGTAGCGGCCTGAATCCGGCGGCGCTGGCTTCGCGCATCAACGGATATAATATCGTGGATTATAACGATATGCAGGTGTCCCGTCTGATCCCTGTATTGGAAGCGATAGAGGATCCGCTGGGTGCTTCTTTGGCGCAGCAGATCTGTGTCGGTCTGCAAGCAATGGTTCGGGTCGGCCTGGGCTATCTGACGCTCTCCCGCCGCACGGACACACTGTCCGGCGGCGAGCTTCAGCGGCTGAAGATGGTCCGGCATCTGGGCAGCAGCTTGAGCAATATCACCTATATCTTCGATGAACCGACCGCGGGACTGCATCCATCTGATGTGAAGCGGATCTGTGACCTTCTTCTCCAACTGCGGTATCAGCACAATACGGTGCTGGTGGTCGAGCATGACAAGCAGGTCATTGCACTGGCGGATCATATTATCGAGCTTGGCCCTCGTGCCGGCAGCGGAGGCGGCGAAGTCGTATTTCAGGGGACGCCCAAGGAGCTGTGCAGCGCGGGGACATTAACGGCTGAGGTGTTATGCGAACGTGTGGCGCTGAATGACGCACCGCTGTCATGGACGGAAAGCTTTCCGGTTTCTGATGCCAGCATCCACAACCTGAAGAACGTGTCTGTGGATTTCCCCAAGGGAGTGCTGACGGCTGTTACAGGTGTGGCGGGCTCAGGAAAAAGCAGTCTCACCTGCTGCGCGTTCCTTGACCGCTATCCCGAAGCCACTCTGATCAGTCAAGCAGCGGTTGGTACGACCAGTCGATCTACGCCCGCCACGTATACAGGTGTAATGGATGAGATCCGTAAGGTTTTCGCCCGTGAAAACGGCGTCAGCGCACAGTGGTTCAGCTTCAACTCGAAGGGCGGCTGCCCAGTGTGCAAGGGCAAGGGCGAGATCATGCCGGATGTGGCGTTCGCAGACCCGGTGGCCATCACCTGTGAGGAGTGCGGCGGACGGCGGTATAATCCCACAGCGTTGAGCTATACCTATCAGGATAAGACGATCGAGCAGGTTCTGGCGCTGACGGTAACAGAGGCACTCTCCTTCTTTACTCAGCGGCAGATCCGTGAGCCGCTGCAGCTGCTGCAGGCTGTCGGTTTGGGCTACATGACCTTGGGCCAGCCCCTCAGTACGCTTTCGGGCGGCGAGGTGCAGCGCCTGAAATTGGCCAGCGAATTGACAAAAAGCGGCAATATCTACATTTTCGACGAACCGACGACCGGCCTGCACCGTAATGATGTTCAGTTGCTGCTCAAGCTCCTGCGCCAGCTTGTGGATCAGGGCAATACGGTGATCGTCGTAGAGCATCGTCTGGAAGTGATTGCGCAGGCGGACTGGATCATCGACATGGGGCCGGGTGCCGGAGACCGCGGCGGCAGCGTCGTGTTTACGGGAACACCCCGGCAGCTGCTGGACTGCCGCGAGTCGGAGACGGCCCGATTCCTTCGGGAAGCGGTTGACCCCGCAAAATAGATACGTGTAAGGAGCGGTGTATGTCATACGCTGATTTGCCCCAGTTATCTCTTGCAGGATTCAAAGTTTCATGCTATAATAACAATTGAAAGTTTCGTAATTGCTTCCGAGCAATTAAAGTAGACGTGTTACTAAGTGGCTGAAGATAGTTTTATCTTCAGCCACTTTTTTTGTTTCTGCTGCTTCTCCTGAAGAGAGGCACAGACTGGCATGATGGGGGGATCTCTCCTCTGGCATGCATAGATCTTCATATCGTGGATCTGTGGATCCAAAAGCACTCAAAGGACTGCGATTCTTTGAGTGCTTTTTTTATATAAATCGGAGCCGGACGGCTCCCTAACTCTTTGCTCCGGATATGCCTTACGGCATATCCGCTTATATAGATACTACGCGCAGAAATGCAGAAAGGAATTTAAATGGAAGACGATTATTTACCCGTGATCAACCGGTGTATTGCGGAAATTATCATGGCAGCGATCCCTGACCAAACCAAGAATCTGCGTTTCCTCACAGTTCTGAAATTACAGGGCTATTTGCATCAGTATGAACAACGCGGCTATATGCCGAAGTTGATTCATGCGATCGCAGAGAAGAAGTGCAGGATGATCGGGACGATCACGACCGAGTCGGAGATGGAGAAGCTGCTCAAACCCAGTTGCCCGCATTATTACGGCGGGAGGTTCACTCCGGGCGAGTACCACATTCCGGAGGAGGAACTCATTGGCTGGAGTGAAGCGTCTTTAAGAACGCCATTGAACAGCGCAGGGTATCAACGGTATATGGAACTGTTCAAGCAGGTGCTTCCTGAGGAAAGCCGTAGGCTTTCGCTGGGAGGAACCTCGGATGGATAAGCTCAAAAAGGCTGAGGAGGACTTGACCCTTGAGGATATTCGTATCCACTGTTTTACAGGCCAATCCATATTCATTTCCGGTGAAGGCAGAAATAAAGTATTTCGCTACCGCCACGGTGTAGAGACCAATGTCGGAAATATCCAATTAGACGAGTGGATTCGCATTGCCCGTCAACTGATCGACCGATACGGCGAACAGAAGATGTTTCACCAGCTCGTTGAGTGGGAAAAGGAGCACTGTCCGTGGGTACGCAGTGATTCAGAAAGCGAGCAAAAAGCGCTGGAATATCATGTCTCACGGATGCAGGACAACCCCCTGTGGTGTGACTATATCCCGTTTAACCGAAAGTATCGTCCGGAAGTCCTGCTGAAAGCGGAGATCCTTCAGGTACAATGCGTTGGCTGCGGCAACACATTCGAACTGACCGCAGAACGGTACAAGGATATCTGCTTATGCAGCAGCGGAAAGCTGTATTGCGATTATTGCCACGGCCTCATGCCGATTCAGCATGTGTCTCACTGCGAAGAAGGACATGATAATCGCGGCGAATCGCTGTAAAAACTGTAACAGAAAGGAGCTGCGCCATGTGTGCAGAATATAACACCAAACTGGAGCGAATGCGGGCGTTGATCGAGCGCCTGACTGAGGCGGATGTCGCCTACTTCAAAAATGATGAGCCGATCATGTCAGACTGGGAATACGATCAGTTGACAGACGAGCTGGCCTCATTGGAACGTGATACCGGTCTTGTGCTCTCCGGCTCCCCAACTCAGAAAGTGTCCGGAGAGATCCTGGAGACACTGACAGAAGTACGGCATACGAAGCCAATGCTGTCTGCCGGCAAGACCAAATCGGTGGAGGATCTTGTCAAATTTGCCGCTAAGCGCCCTGTATTGCTGAGCTGGAAAATGGATGGTCTTACGCTGGTTCTGCGATATGAGTCTGGAGAACTGAAGCAAGCCATTACCCGTGGGCGAGAAGGAATCGTTGGTGAGGACGTAACGCATACCGTTCGGACCTTCCTGAACGTGCCGCTGACAGTTCCAACAAAAGGATCGTTCGAGGTTCGCGGTGAAGGCGTTATCTCTTGGGCCAATTTCCATAAGATCAATTCCAGTCTTGAGGAACCCTATACGCATCCGCGCAACTTGGCATCCGGCAGTGTACGCAAGCTCGATGCCGGTGAGTCGAAGAAGCGCCGGTTGGAGTTTTGGGCATTCGAGTTGGTCAGCGATTATCTGGAACCGGAAAGCAAGCTGGGGCAACAGACCTTCCTGCAGGACAACGGCTTTTCCGTTGTGCCGTACATCTATCTGGATGTGCTGCACAGTGAACAGATGATCCGCGACGCGATTAAAAGCATGGATCCCAAGAAGTTTGCATATCCGGTGGATGGACTCATCATGGAGTATGAAGAGATCCGTTACGGCAAAAGCCTTGGCGCAACCGGCCATCACGAGAATCGGCTGATTGCGCTCAAGTGGGAGGATGAATTGTATGATACGCATTTCCGTGGTGTGGAACTGGCCACGACCAGAACCGGTATGGTGAGCATTACCGGCCTGTTCGACCCGGTTAGTATCGACGGGACGCTTGTGAGCCGTGCATACCTGCACAATCTGGATGTCTTTGATGAATTCCAGTTTGGAATCGGGGATAAGATCCGTGTATATAAGGCGAACATGATCATCCCACAGATCGCGGATAACAAAACGCAGAGCAATACATATGTGCTGCCAACAACCTGCCCCTGCTGCGGTGAACCTCTGGAAGTCAAACGTACAAGCGGTGGAACGCGGCAGTTATACTGTGTTAATCCCCACTGCGCTGCCAAGCTGGTGCAGAAGTTCGCGCATTTCTGCGAGAAGACCCGCATGAATATCGAGGGACTTTCGGCAACAACACTGGAAAAGCTCATTGGCCATGGTTGGGTTCACAATTTTGGCGATCTGTATGAACTGGAACGACATCGTGAGGAGATCATCAAGACCGAGGGTTTCGGTGAGAAGTCCTTTGAACGCCTGCAGGCAGCGATCGAAAAAAGCCGGCGCTGTTCGTTGGCTAAGTTCATCGCCGGTCTGGGCATCCCCATGGTCGGGCGTCATGCCGGTCGGGATCTGGACAAGTTCTTCCATGGATCCTGGTCTGAATTCGAGGAAGCCATCCTCAATGGCTTTGATTTCACACAGTTGCCGGATTTCGGGCAGACCATGCACAACAACATTTACACTTGGTATGCGGACGCAGACGAGGCACTACTCTGGCGTCCGCTGCTGACTAAAATTCAGTTTATCGAAAAGGAGAATCAAACAATGGAAGTTACCATGAATAACCCGTTCGCAGGCAAGAGTGTCGTCGCTACCGGCAAGCTGGAGCATTATACCAGAGAGGGCATTCAGGAGAAGCTGCTTTCTTTGGGTGCGCACCCTTCCAGCGCTGTGAGCAAAAAAACTGATTATCTGATCGTCGGCGAAAAGGCTGGCAGCAAGCTGACCAAAGCGCAGCAGCTGGGCGTAAAGACGCTGACCGAGCAGGAATTCGAGGATATGCTGTCTTGATTTTCGCAGCAGCCACAATAAGGCACGGAGCAGATTACCTGCTCCGTGCCTGTTTTCAAGGAGGCTACAAGATGAAAGGCTGGATATACCGATGCCCTGCTTGCGGAAGTAAACGGTTCGTGGTCACAGCGCATGTCACACAGGACTGGGAAATCGACAGCAATGGCGCATTCCAGAAAGTCCTCAATGCATGTGTGGAGATCACGCATCATCCCGATGAATCTGACATATGGAATTGCGCCAAGTGCGCTTATTCCGGAACAGGCAAACAGTTTCGTGCAGGGGCTTACATGCAATAGAAGGAGGCAGCATAATGCGAAGAAAGCAAATCGGAGTCATGGATTTTCACGGCAGTGTGGATATTACAGATCCCTGTTATGAAAAAGACATCTGGTGCAGGATGAATGATGTGAAGATCAAAGCAGGAACATATGCCTGCATGGTCTGGCATCATACCGAAAAAGGAACGTACAGTGACGGACGTCCGTATTCCTGTGAGCTGGTTGGGATCATTGGCATCTATCTGAATGGCAATATCCCGCGTCAGCGAGCCATGAAGGAGATCGGTACGATTGGTGTGGATTCCGGAATGGCCGGCTTCTTCCATGATAAGCCGGATTACAGCGACGAGGCATGGAGCCAGTTCTGTGACCGTGTCCGCCATGGCGATGCATGGCTGACAGAAGATGGGTTCTATAGCTGCTCCGGACACGGTGACGGCGGCTATGGCGTTTATGCCTATGAAAAAGATGGCGAGATCACCGCGCTGGAGATCCGCTTTCTGTAAGATAGATCCCCTGCTTCTGTATCTGGCCCAATAAAAGTGACCTTCCTATTGTTCCGCTTTATGCGTTTAATGCCACGCAAATACGCATTTCGCGCGGAATACGTAGAAAAAGGAGACAGCAATATGAAAGAAACCAAGAGCGAGCGGTTCCGCCGCGTTGCGGAAGCTCGCGTCAATAAGATTATCCGGATGCTCAGACTGTTAGGTAACTGCGCTGCAACAAGCGTATATGCCTATGATGATAACGCAGTTGAGCAGATATTTTCGGCGCTACAGATCGAGTTGGACAAGGCGCGTGTACGGTACGCGGAAGGCGGCCGGACAAAAAGGCGCTTTTCGCTCTCGGAGAATTATGCGCCGGATACCATCTCGCACCCGCATATAACGATGCCGCTGCCCGATGGTACAAGCCTTAGGGCCGTTGCCTATGCGGAGGACACCTATCCGGCCATCAACCTGTATCTCTTACAGGATGGACAGCCGGAGGAGTTGATCTGCTTTGCGGAGTACAATATCGGTCAAGAAGCAAATCGAGAACTCTGTATCGGAGTCTATTCATCCGACGAGGACGACACAAAATACTATGCGCCATATCAGGCAGAAAGGAATACAGACTATGAACGAAACTCCGCAGAAGCCGCGGATGATTGAGACATACCGCATTTCATGGAGCGACATCGCGGCGCTTATTTCAGAACAGATCAAATTGGTTTTGGGATACAAGTGCTCTTTGCGCGTCTGGCCTGAGGATCTGGATTTCTGGGGCGTTCGGGCGCAGCACAGGACCTTCTCCGTTCGGGAATTGAATCGGCTTCTGGATGCCGTTCATGCAAGCGAAAAGGAACGCGAAATGACCCTGCCGGAGGACTCGGAGGATACACACAGCTTCGGAATGACGCTTGGCAGGCTCTTGCTGAAATCCGCATTACAGGCGGATTGGGAGCGTGAGCTGGTCGATGATGACGCGCTTTGGCTGATTGGATTCACCAGTTCCGAAACGAATCCATACTCGGCTACCGGCATCTTACGGAACCTCGATGCTTCAGCGCTCTTATCCAAGGAGGACGTCCTGACACATCTGGCCAATAATGGCGGCACTGACGTAGCACTCGGCGATATACGGATGCGCTATTACACGGCACACAAGAATGAGCTGTGCTGGCGGTATCCGATCTCTGACGGTGTGCATGCCGGCGCTTTCATTCTGGTTGTGAAAGAGGGGTATCTGAGTCTTCCGTACAACAGCGTGGATGAAGAGGACTATGAGCTCCTTGTGTTGACGGATGCTGCACTTCACGACGCGGAATCCATTTCAACATTTCTTTCGGACTGGGAGTGCTTTTCGGCAGATCTCACCGACGCTATGCGTGAGATGTATTCGATTCTGAAGGAGGAAAACGACCATGCATGATTCTCAAAAACGAGCCATTACAGTGCAGGGGCGGTTCATGGCTCCTGTCTGCATAGGTGCCCCCGCATTTATCCGGGAATCCAATGGGTATCGCAAGACATCTACCGTCTGCGCGGTACTCCTTGACATACCGCAAATAACCGTGATCGAGACGCAAAACAGTGTCTACTCTATTCAGAAAATGTGAGGTTTGTGATGAACAATAAAATTGACTGGGTGATCCACCTCGTAGCAAACGGAGCTTGCGATGAATGCGGAAGAACAGAGAACGGGTTCCGGCCCTATATCTGCAACGCCCATACCCATGGACTTGCCGCGTATGAGCACATGGATCTGCAGCTGGTCCTTTCCTATTCGCCTCATGAGATAGCGAGGATCCTTAATACACTGGGCCTGCGCATTCAGGCGGGCGAACGCTTTGAACCCGGCGCAATGGTGTCGGGTATCTTCGAGGATTGTGATGTCCGGCTTGATCTGTTCGAGGAAACCGGCCGCAATGTGCTGCGTGTGATTATCCCCGACTCGCATGGCCGGTTCCCTGAGGATCCGCAATGCGCGGAGCCATATCGTCTGCAGCGCATGAAAACGGAGGAGCTCCATGTAAAGGAAGGTATGCCATCATGAAAATTGCTATCTACCAGATCGATGTGGAGCGAGACTCGGCGCGCGTCGCGTTTCGGGATCTGAACTACATCACAACGGCCTATAACGGGCGAATCCCCACAGAGCTCTATGACTGTGCTTTTTCCGGTGAGGTCGCGGCGAAGAATCTGGAGGATGTGTTTTATATCTTCAATATGGCGCGTCCCAAAGGCTATAAGGGCCGATCCCTGTCCGTTTCTGATGTGGTGGCCGTTTGTCATTCCACGGAGGAGAAAACGTATTACTACTGTGAGCCAATTGGCTTCAAACAAATCTCGTTCGATGTACGTGGTGAAAACCCCTGTTAGTAGGCTCAGCTACATATACGAACACAGGACAAAGAGGCATCGGGGAATCCGATGCCTCTTTTTAAGGAGAAGCTTGTTATGGACAGCAATCAAAAATATCAGATTTACTTCGATTACCTCGAAGGCTTGCGCCAGTCTGGTGAGACCAATATGTATGGCGCTACACCCTATCTCCAGAGGGAGTTCCCCGAACTGAGACGAGTCGAGGACGCAAAAGCCGTCCTACTGGCTTGGTTTCGCAGCTTTGAGTCGGACGATCCACCTGAACAATGCCTTTCGGATGACGTATAGGAGTAAACAAGATGCAAACAGAAAAAGCCTTTATGAACATGCGCAGGATCTCACCGAAGGAACATGTCCCATTTCGCTGCACCGGCTGCGGTGAATGCTGCCGTCATGTTCATCAGAGTATCCCGCTGGAGAGTCTGGATGTCTATCACATAGCCCGGTATCTGCGGGAGCATGATTCAGAGAGCTTCTGTACGGATGACTTTATCGGGCAATATACAGAGCTGGCTCTGCTTGATGCGTGTGGATTCTTCATCCTCATGCTCAGAACAACCGGTCCAGATGATGCCTGCATTTTTCTGCGAGACAATCGCTGTATGATCCACGCGGCGAAGCCCCGTGCATGCAGGATCTACCCATTCGTTGCAGGCATAACGCCAAACGGACAATATGAGTTTCTGCTCAGCAAAGAGAAGCAGCATCACTTTAAGGGTAAGTCTATCTGCGCAAAAACGTGGATGAAGCGTTATTTCACCGCGGAGGATCGTGCCTTTCTGAAGCTGGATTTTGGTTCCGCAGCGGAGATCGCACGACTCATGCGCATGGTACCGGAATCCGATAAAGAGACTGCGATGCTGTTATTCTGGCGGTACAGGTATTCTGAGTTCAACCTGGATCAGCCATTCTTATCACAGTATGGGAAAAACCTCCACTTGCTCAAATCGGCATTGAACGCACTTGTTGACCGAGCATGAGCCACAAATCAACCGTTCAAATGACAAAGGAGAAAAACCAATGGATGAAAGATTAAAATACATCACAGACAATTTTGATAACCTGCATATCGGACTCGACGATACCTTTCGGTTCCACTGCGATCAGTGCGGTAAGTGCTGTATTAATCGGGAAGACATCCTGCTGAACCCCAAAGACGTTTTCAACATCTCCAGAGAACTGGATCTTACCCCGTTGGAAGCTTTTGACAAATACTGCGAGACTTACATCGGAAGCGATTCTCGGGTCCCCATCGTCCGGCTCAAGCCGCGAGGATCCGTCAAGCGCTGCCCGCTGCTCAAGGATCGCAAGTGCTCTGTCCACCGGGCCAAGCCCACGGTCTGCGCACTGTATCCTTTGGGACGCTGTGTCAGGTTTAATGCCAAAGAAATGAGCGAGGAAGCCATTGACAATGCGGAGATCCAGTATATCATGAACCCTTTTATGTGTGGAGACACCTCAGAATCCCACACGGTGCGCAACTGGCTGGAAAGCTTTGGACTGCCCGCTCGGGATGAAAGCTTTATTGCGTGGCAAAAAGTGATGTTCCGTGTCAGGGAAAGACTCGTGAAACTGGAAAAAAAGCTGTCCGCCAAGGCTATGGAACACGTCTGGTCAATCACTTGGCAGGCCCTGTATATTGATTACGACATCCATAAAGAGTTTGATGAACAGTTTCGGAGCAATACCGAGCGGCTGGTTATGCTTCTGGATGAAGTACCTACGCTGTGGAAGGAGGCTCGCAATGCCGGAAGAACGTAATCAAAACCAGATCATCCGTATTGACGCACGCAACTGCTTCGTGGAGAGCTTAAACGATTCGTTCGGCTTCGGAAAAGCCCATTTCACGTTTGCGTCCTATGATCTCAGTAAACCGAGCGGCCAGCGCCAGACGAACAGCATTCAGATCTATATTGATATCGCTGAGTTGCTGGAGTTATGTCGGAAACTGGTCGGCGGTGAGCTGCGGTACATGATGCAGAACAGGAAAAAGACCGGTGACTCCGCGCCGCTCTTTCAACACCTTGGTGGGACCGCGGCGGAGAAGCTTGCCAGATATGGCCGCCCAAGAGCGGACGGTAAAAGCCTGTCAAGAACCGCACAGCTTATCTGCGGCAGCAAAACGGATCTTCTTTTCGTTGCTGACAGCGGCCCCGGCGAAACCAATGAAAAGGGACTGATCGTACCGCGTTTTGGAAAGAACCCGGAGAACCATGTCTCTGTCAGTATGACATTTGAGTCCTTCAGTGCGCTGATGCTTATGACCAAAACCCATTACGCTGCTTGGCTGACAGCATTTTATATGACGGGCCGGCAGCATAAAGCAGCGCCTTCATCGCCTCGTGAGGAGACCGCGGATACGCAGGATCGATTCTTCTGAAGCGGAGGCAGCCATACATGGATATGAACCATGAAAATAATGATAATAGAAAACGGAGTGATAAAAGAATGAAACTCAAATTTGATACACAGGAATTCCCCGGCATTCAGGTATCTCTGACACCACGGGAACTGATCACACACCTGCGGCGCATGATGCGCGCCGAGAATTTGTATCTAAGAGAGGGCTACGTGTACCGTGGTCATCAGTTCATTTCAAGCTGCAGTGAAGATGTTCAGACGATTCAGGCAATCGAAACAATTGAGCGCTGGTTTGAGCAGAAAGAAAGTACGCAGCTATAACCGATTTGGCATTGCGCACGATCAGGTCGTGTGACAGTATAGTATGAAAGCAGGAAGCGCCCTTCAGATCTGAGGGGGGCTTCCTGCTTTTTAAGGGTGAAGACAATTGCGAAAAGAGTTAAGTGTTCCCACTATCAGGTACTCTAATCAGGAGTGGCCTCATGCATTATCTGTGTTCTTAAAAAGCACTTGACCACCTATGACGAGTTTATCTATAATGTATTATATCATGGCATAGTGTGAATGTATAGGTTTATGCTCTTGAAAAGGGGAACACAGATGAAGAAAAGGATCAACAACGATTATCCTCCGTTACATCTTCTCAAAACTGTCACGGCACTCAGGCCGCTGGCGTGGGAACAAATGAAGGATTTCCACGATCATAACGGCCGGGATGGCCTTAGTCATTGGCCGGAATGGTGCTACGCACCTATCGCTGCGGCTATTGCGGTAGCGACAGAAGGTGCACCGATCACACCGCAAAACCGTGAGTATTTCTTCAATTCCATGAAATTGGCTCAGCAGATTGCGGCTCTGGCCCCCTGGCGTCTGAGCAAAGAAGTATTCCTTGTTGATGAAGACTTTGAGACCCTCCTATTTGAGCAAGATGGTGATCTGGATATCCCCTCAGAGATCCTGCTACAGTTGCCATACCCTTGCTTTTACATGGAGTTTCACAACCTGACACTGGGGCATCGCTATCATGGCGCGTTTGTGCATCTCGAATATGATGTCAAGAGCCACGACCGGGAGCTTCGTTTCCTCTTCGTGTCTGAGACTGGAAACACATGGGGCTTTCCCATTCAAATTGACGAACAGTCTCTTGAGAGCAACTTGGCGCACACAAGAGCGGAAGGCTACTCGAATCTGCTGCCGGACGAGCATGAGATTAGAGCGGCCATGACCACAACAGAAGAACGAAGCAGGCTGCTGAACGAGTTTCTCAGGAAAGCATTGCAACTGGTGCTGTATGTCTGTGCGTCCAATGCAGAGATAAGCCCGAATTCCGAACAGGCGCTTATTACAAAGCGCAGCTCTACAATTAAGGATCGTTATGCGGAGATCCGGAAATGGGACGTGGGTGCTCGCTACGGTGCCGCGATCCGTCAATATCGGAAGAAAGAATCACTTCCGGTTAGCGACGAAAAGGCACACGGCACACATGCGTCTCCCCGCCCGCACATGAGGCGCGGACACTGGCACAATTACTGGACAGGTCCGAAAAGTGACCCCAGTCAGCGCAAGCTCGTCCTGAAGTGGACACCGCCTACTATCATTGGAGCTGACGAGGAAGCTCCGGTTGTGCTTCATATTGTCACTGATAAAGAAACGAATCACGGAGAGAATAAAGTATAGAGCTGACCGCTGAACGGGATTTGAGGAGGTGAAGGAGATGAAGCAGCGTACCTATATCGCAATCGACCTCAAGAGCTTCTATGCCTCCGTGGAATGCAGGGAACGCGGCTTAGATCCTCTGGACACCAACCTTGTGGTTGCAGACGAGAGCCGGACGGATAAGACTATCTGCCTCGCTGTTACGCCCTCGCTTAAAAGCTATGGCATCTCTGGCCGTGCGCGGCTGTTTGAGGTCAAACAGCACGTCAAGCAAGCAAATGCCAAGCGTCAGTACAATGCACCGGGACGCAAACTGGAAGGCTCGTCACATTTCTATTCCGAACTGCAATCAGACCCGTCTCTTGCGGTTGATTTCATTGTTGCGCCGCCACGGATGGCTCTCTATATGGAAATCAGTACCCGTATCTATCAGATATACCTCAAGTATATCGCACCGGAGGACATCGTGGTCTATTCCATTGATGAGGTGTTCATGGATGTGACGGACTATTTAGACACCTACAAACTGACGCCCCACGATCTGGCCATGAAGATCATTCTCGACGTGCTTGCGGCCACTGGCATCACGGCAACGGCGGGGATCGGTACGAACCTGTTTCTCTGCAAAGTGGCCATGGACATTGTGGCGAAGCATATCCCCGCCGATAGGAATGGCGTCCGCATTGCGGAGCTGGATGAAATGAAATTCCGGCGCGAGCTGTGGACGCACCGCCCCCTTACAGACTTCTGGCGTGTGGGGCGCGGGTATGCGAAAAAGCTTGAGGCTCACGGGATGTTTACCATGGGCGATGTTGCCCTCTGCTCGGAGCGGAATGAGGACTTACTCTATGAGTTGTTCGGGAAGAACGCCGAGCTGCTGATCGACCATGCGTGGGGCTGGGAGCCGACGACCATCGCGGTGATCAAGGCATATCGCCCCAGCACAAACAGCATCAGCTCCGGGCAGGTTTTGCACTGTCCCTATGAGGCCGAGAAGGCAAAGCTCGTTGTCCGAGAGATGGCGGACTCACTTGTGCTGGACTTGGTGGATAAGGGACTTGTCACCGACCAGATCGTCCTCACGGTAGGCTATGACATCGAGAACCTGACCGACCCGACACGGCGGGCAAAATATCACGGCACGATCGAGACAGACCGCTATGGGCGGCAGATCCCGAAGCAGGCGCATGGTACGATCAACCTCGATGGATACACATCCTCCACACGCAGAATAATGTGCGCTGTGACGGAGCTGTATGACCGGATCGTGGACAAGGATTTGCTTGTCCGTCGTATGTATGTTGTGGCAAACCATATCCTGCCGGAAGCCGATGCCCCGAAGAAGAATGACAGTTCCGTCCAACTCGATCTCTTTACGGACTATGCCGCGGAAGCAGAAAAGCAGAAAATCGAGGATGCAGCTCTGGAGCGCGAACGGAAGATACAGGCGGCTACCTTGGCCATCAAGAAGAAGTACGGGAAGAACGCCATCCTCAAGGGAATGAACCTTGAAGAAGGCGCGACTGCCAAAGACCGCAACGCGCAGATCGGCGGGCATAAGGCGTGATTTTTAGGAGTAGTAGATGAAAGACTCGTCGCATAATGTAGAAAAAATTAGATATGAATACCGCGCTAAAAATACCCTGGCGGTATTTTTTCCGGATGAATTTGGCCATTTAGAAAAAAGCGAAAAGCCTGATTGGATAGACAGTACAAATAATATAGGCGTTGAGGTTGTCCGAGTACTGGACAGTGACTGCCTCGAAGAACGCAGAAGTTTTTCTAAAAAATTTGCAGGAAAATCTAAATTGATGCTTTCGCCGAAACTGAAAGTACAACTTAGCAAATATAACGGCAGGACATACACAGCAAGAGAATTAGGCATTTCAGATGCAGATGTAATTGTGTCTCACTGCCATACCGTGCTTGTGAATGTTGATATGATTTTGTCTGCAATAAATAGAAAAATCAAATTATTAGGAGACTATGAAAACTTTGACCGCACCTATCTATACGTCCTGTGCGACACTAACATTAGTTGCGCTGAAATTGGAAGTATTTTCATATCCTGCCATGAGTTGCAGCAAAAAAGCGAGAAAAAATTTCGCGGAATATTCATTGACGATGGGGTGAAGATGTATCGTCATGATTTTTGTAATGGAACAACGTCTGAAAGAAATCTTTCGGATGTTGCTCAACAAGTCTTTGTCAGAACCGAAATGGAGATAAAGAATGTCTAATACATACCAAAATCCTTATCAAGAAATCATAGGCCTTCCGCACCACGTCTCCAAAACCCATCCGCAGATGCCCATGTCGGACCGTGCGGCGCAGTTCTCGCCCTTCGCGGCCCTCACCGGCTACGATTCCGCCATAAAAGAAACCGGGCGTCTGACCGACGAAAAGATAGAGCTGGACGAGGAAGCTCTGATGGCACTGAATATGCGGTATCAACTTCTCATAGATTCCCTCAAGGAGTCCCCGGAGGTCAGGATCACCTATTTCAAACCTGACGAGCGGAAGTCTGGCGGCGCATATTTAACCATTACCGGTGTCGTCAAGAAAGTAGATGACTATAAGCGGTTGATTACCATGCAGGACGGTATGGTGATCCCGATGAATGATGTTCTGACGATTGAAGGGAAGCTATTCTCTGAACTTGAATAAAGAGACTGTGGTTCCTCATATTTTGATAGCAGCAGGGAGCCTCCAAATGGAGACTCCCTGCTGCTTTATTCACTTATGTGTTGCTGCTCACACCTGCTGTTCAGGGACAGGTGCGGATGCAGCAGTTGCGTCCTGTGCGGGCTCTGCAGTGGGCGGGGTCTGCTGGGTGACCACTACCTGCACAGGCTGCTCACCTACGAGCTTTCCGCCCAGTGCTCCGGCCAGTAGGCTCTTGAGATCCAGTCCCATACCGGCGCTGATGCCCTCAGTGACCTGAGTGGTGCCGTTGACGATATCACTCAGCAGCTTGGCACTGTTGCCCTCGCCGTACATGGTGATCTTATCCACCTTACTCAAGGGCTCCGCCACGTTCTTGGCGATCTCCGGCAGGGCGTTCATGATCATCTCGATCACGGCGGCCTCGCCGTACTTCTTCATGGCCTCGGCCTTCTTGTCGATACCCTCGGCCTCCGCCAGCGCCTTGGCGCGGATGGCTTCCGCCTCCGCCTGACCAACGGCGGCGATACCGGCAGCCTCCTGCTCCTTGGCAAAGCGGGCGGCTTCGGCGGCCTTCTTGGCGGCTTCTGCTGCCTGCTCCTGCTCGTAGCGGACAGCTTCCGCGTCCTTCTGACGCTGGAACAGGGCGGCCTGCGCCTCCTGCTCCTTCCGGTAACGCTCTGCGTCGGCGGCGGCACGGACTTCGGCATCCAGAGACTGCTTTTTGACCTCGACCTCTTTGCTCTTCAGCTCGGCCTCACGCTCTGCCTTAGCGATCTGGGCGTTGACGGTGGCGGTCTCAATGGAACGCTGCTGCTCCTGCTGCTGGATGGTGTAGGCGGCATCGGCCTCAGCCTTCTTGGTGTCCTCCTGCACCTTCAGTTCGGACTGCTTGATGGCAAGGTCGTTCTGCTTCTGGGCGATGTGCATATCCGCTTCCACCTGAGCGTCGTTGGAGGCCTTGGCGGCCTGTGCCTGGGCGATGGCAATGTCCCGTTCAGCTTCCGCCTTGGCGATGGCGGCGTCCTTCTGGATCTTACTCATGTTGTCCTGACCCAGCGAATTGATGAGACTGTTCTCGTCGGTGACCCGCTGGATGTTGCAGGAGATGATCTGGATACCAAGGGCGTTCATGTCGGTCTGTGCCTTGGACTGCACCTCGTCACCGAATTTCTTCCGGTCGTTGCAGATCTCCTTCAAAGTGATAGTGCCGATGATCTCGCGCATATTACCTTGCAGGGAATCCACGATAGCGCGATTGAAGTCCTCTTCCGTCATGTTCAGGAAGTTCTTCATGGCCAGCTGGATACCCTCAGGATCGGTCATGACCCGCACCTTGGCCACAGCGTCCACATCTACGCCAATGAAGTCCTGTGTGGGGATGTAGCCTTCGGACTTGATGTCGATGGAGATCTGGCGGACGATCAGCTTATCCACCCGCTCCAGAAAGGGGATCTTGACGCCTGCGCGGCCGATCAGCACCTTGGGGTGCTTGCGCAGACCGGAGATGATGTAGGCCACATCGGGCGGGCCTTGACGTAGCCCATTAGGAAAATGAGGATCACCAGGATCACGGGAATGGCGATGGGCAATGCTTTCAATAAATACTCCATGTGCTTCTCCTTTTCTTTCTATATGTGTGTTGTTAGGTATGACGGTTTTACGGGAGCGATTTATCCTTCCAACTGGGGTGCCGGGCCACCGCACAAATCACGATAGAAGGCGGCTTCCGCTGCCTGCCGATAGGGTGTCAGTGCCAGATTGCCGATGCCCAGCGTCAGAGCGCAGAGAAGCGCCCAGCCGATGAAGCTGAACTGGAGGCAGAACAGCCGCCAGCGGTTTCCGGTCATCATGGCTTTGGAGAGGGCCAGTGCCTCACGAGGCGCCAGCTCCGGCTGCTCTGCCAGAATGTAATCGGTCATGGCATAGCTGTAGGAGGCGATGATGCCGGGGACGATCAGCAGCAGCGACCACAGGAGGACATAGACGGTTTGCAGCAGCCGCGTCAGAGCGGTGTTTTTCCAGTGGGAGAAGTAGGAGAACAGCGTCTCGATGGCGGGCTTCTCCCCGTTGGTCAGCTCCAGATTGAACCGGGCGTAGCCGACGCCGATCACGCTGCCCAGAACGAAGTAGACAGCCGCCAGCACCAGCGCGGCCAAGATGATATAGATGGCGCTGCCCGCCAGAAAGATTTGCAGTGAGGTGGGCAGGCCTTCGCTCCACGAGTAGACGGTCTGTCCGGCGAACTGGAGGTTTGCGTCCAGTCCCGTGCTGCCGTAGGAGAATTTGATCTCCGGGCCGTCGGAGCTAATGCCGCCAAGGATGACGGCCAGCAGCCCCACCAGTATGGCGATGCCCCACTTGCCCCGAAGGGCCTCGCGGGCGGCCTGCCTAAAATCAGAGGCACATTTCATGTTCAAAGTCCTTTCTGCCCTGCAGGGCAACGCTCAAATTCTTTCTTGTCATTTCTCTTGTCTACGGTCGGAGTAAGTCCCAGCCTCAAGGCGTAGGCCGGTTCCTGCTCCAGACGCTTCGTCAGGCGGATGGCCAGAAGCCGCTCTCTTACATCCATAGCTGCCATCTCCTCTCGCAAGGTAAAGGAATGCTGTCCTTCTGCTTACTTATCAGTTTACGGCAAAAGGGCAGCATAATAAAGCAATGAATGGGAGAAATAAGATGGTCTATTTCCACCGTCGGAGCAAAATAGAGGGCTGGCTCAGGAATTGTGACGCTTGCGGCAGGCTTCGTACTGGACTTCATCGATGATGCCGGTGGCCAGCATCTTTTCCGCCCAGAGCTGTAAAGTCTCTACAGTGATGGAGATGCGCTCCAGCTCCTGTTGGATAAATACAAAGTCCTCCAGCTCGTCGGGAGTGATGGTGCCGTCGGCGGTGATCTCAATAAGGCGATCCTTCCGCTTGTTCATGGCGTTGAGGGAGGCCAGCATTTCCAGAACAATCTGGGACAGATCCTTGATCTTGATCTCCGGTACATACTCCTGTCCGATGGGGCATTGGTTGGCGCAGTAGTAGTTACAGAGATCCGGCTTCTTGTACTTATCTGCCATGGTCAGCACTTCGTCCGGATGGGGCAGAGAGCGCTCGTTTTCGATCTTCTCGATTCGCTCCGGAGGAATGGACTCCAGCAACTCACTGGCAGCGTCCCGCGTCAGCTTCAGCCCCTCACGGGTGAGCTGGTAGATGTTCTTGTTCTCCTTGGTGGATACTCTGGCCATGGCAGAAACCTCGCTGTGTTAGCATGATTGGCAGAAAAGGGCGTGACCTTCTTGCGGCAGTATTCCTGATGTCATTATACCATACTGCGGTGTAATTGCAAAAGGTTATATTGACTTCCTCTGTGGATAAGATGAAACAAAAGCGTCGCATAACAAAAGGCAAATTACATTTGTAAAGCGCATCTTTGTCCTTGATTTTATGAACGGCTGTCATGTATAATAAGCGCCATAGACAACAGCGAGGTGGTTCCCATGAGCATTTCCAAATATCAGGTGTTTCTGAAGGTGGTGTCCTGCGGCACGTTTACCAAGGCGGCGGAGGCGCTGAACTTCACCCAGTCCGGCATCAGCCACGCCATCACGTCGCTGGAGAGCGAGCTGGGCATCACCCTCCTCAGCCGAAACCGGGGCGGCGTGGTGCTGACGGCGGATGGCCGGGCGGTGCTGCCCAAGATCGAGAAGCTGTGTGCCGCCCACCACGCCCTGATGCAGACGGTGGAGGGGCTGAAGGACATGGACAGCGGCCTGGTGAAGATCGCCACCTTTTCCAGCGTGTCAGCCCAGTGGCTGCCCCGCATTTTGAAGAGCTTCGGCAAGCTGTACCCCAACATCGAGTTCGAGGTGGTCACCGGCGACTTCTATGACCAGATCGAGAACTGGATCGTCACCGGCGCGGTGGATTGCGGCTTCCTGCGGCTGCCCTCGGTAAAGCGCTTGCAGACCTACGCCCTGCACCGGGACGAGTTGCAGGTCATCGTGCCCTGTGACCATCCTTATGCGGACAGCGATCCCTTCCCCAAGGAGCTGCTGGCATCGGAGCCCTTCATCCAGCTGGAGGAAGGCGACGACTATGAGATCATGGCGGCCTTTGACGAGATGGGCATCCGGCCCAACGTGAAGTATGTGGCACGGGAGGATCGGACGATCCTGTCCATGGTGTCGGAGGGGCTGGGCATCAGCCTGCTGCCGGAGCTGATGGTGCGCCACAGTCCCGCGCCCGTCACCGCCTGCCGCCCGCCCATGACCTTCCACCGCACCATCGGCATCGGGGTGAAGGACGAGAAGGCACTGTCCAACTCCACCCGGCTTTTTGTGGACTATGTGCGGACATGGGTGGCGGAGAACGGGGATAAATAATGTTAGCGTCCATCATCTTTGAAATTGAAAACATGAGGGGTGGTCATGTTAAAAAGCCGCAAAGCCTTTATTTCTGGTGCTTTGGCGGAATCCCTTTTCTGTCCAACTCTTTCTGGATGAATCTCACCCACATTTTCCTATTGCAAAAATGGAAAAAAGTGGTTATTATGAGTGCGGCTTCCGATTAGTGAATAGTATTTTCGGTTCAAGGTGCCATGGCACTGAGATGAAAGCGAATGGGGTCCAATGCCCCGCGAGCAGGTCGCTGTGAGGCTTCCTTAGATGGAAGATAAGTCAGATCGCACCGAAAGTATCACGAATGCAAAGTGCCAAAGCCACAGTGCATGAACGGGAGCTTTATAGGCATGTACGCAGTTATAGCTTTTGATTGATAGTCCACATCAAGCTGAACTTCTTTTTAACTAGATCGACCTGATGTACATGTTACAATACCGGCACCCATGCCGGTCTGATGCAGGCGTTGCCCCACGGTGTCCCGCGCAACCTGTGTGGCATCACCGACGAGCAGTTCGATAAATGGAACTGTTCCCAGACTTCGATATGGACGAATAATGATGGTATGTCAGCGGGAGCGGCTTTCGGGTCGCTCCCGTTTTTTCTCTGCAACTCTATTTCCCAAAATCAAAAAAATATTGATTTTGGGAAATAGAATGGATATAATAAGCGCAGAGGTGATGAGAATGAAGCTGATAGACCGAGGTATGTATCTCCGAAAACTAATTGGAGCGATCGGAACACCGGATATCAAGGTAGTTACGGGTGTCCGGCGCTGCGGAAAGTCAAAGCTGCTGGAAGCCTTCAAAGGGTATGTGGAAGCAAATATTGCGGACGCAAACATCGTGCATATCAATTTCAACCTGACAAAGTACGAGAAGTTCAAGGATTATCATGTTCTGAATGATTATATTGAAAGCGCCTATGCCGATGGTAAGCAGAACTTTGTCCTGATTGACGAGGTGCAGATGTGCCCCGATTTTGAGCTTGCCATCAACAACCTCCATGCGCAGGAAAGATTCGATATCTATATTACCGGCTCTAACGCTTTTCTGCTGAGTTCCGATCTTGCCACCCTCTTCACAGGGCGAACCTTTGAAGTGAAAGTGTTCCCGTTCTCTTTCAGTGAGTTCTGCGAGTATTATTCCCTCACGGACAGGTATGCAGCTTTCTCCCGGTATCTGAGAGAGGGCGGCATGGCGGGATCGTATCTTTATCAAGACCCGGAAGCCAAATACGACTACATCGCGGACGTATTCGATACCTTGATCGTCAGAGACATCCGGCAAAAATATAAGATCCGGAATCCGATCCTGATGAACCGCATTGTCGATTTTCTCATGGACAATATCTCCAACCTTACGTCTGCAAGAAACATCGCGGATGCACTCACAAGCAACAAGGACAAGATCAACCACAAAACTGTCGGCAACTATATGCAATATCTGTGCAACGCCTTTGCCTTTTACCGTGTTCGCAGGTATGACATTCAGGGGAAAAAATATCTGGCTTCCAATGATAAGTTGTATCTGAGCGATCATACCTTCCGGTATGCGAAGCTGGGAACCAAAAATCTGGATTACGGCCGCGTATTGGAAAACATCGTTGCTATTGAACTGCTCCGGCGCGGGTATGAGGTCTATGTCGGGGTTCTGTACAAGAAAGAGATAGATTTTGTCGCCATCAAGCGCAATGAAAAGCTCTATATTCAGGTTTCAGACAACATCAGCGACGCAAAAACCTTCGAACGCGAAGTAAGCCCTCTGCTCCAAATCAAAGACGCTTATCCGAAGATGGTGCTTGCCAGAATCCGGGATGAAGCGTACCAATACGAGGGTGTTCAAATCGTGGATATTGCAGACTGGTTGGCAGAACGGTCGTCTGCTTCCCAAAAGTGAAAATAATTCGATTTTGGGAAGCAGGTGCAGGATTTATGAACAAGAGGCACGAGCATTACTGTAAGGTGTGCGGAGAATACAAACCGAACGCAAATTTTTTGGACAGTGGCCCTGCGACGCACATCTGCAAGAAATGCGCTGCACTGCCTGCCGCACAGCGGCCAGAGAAAACAATTCTCACCAAGTGGGGGAATCTTCCGTGGCAGCTATTCGCGCATCAGAACTAGCAATATACAATCAAAACATGTTTTGACTTGAAACATAGCACATAAGAAGCGGGCGCATCTTTACAAGATGCGCCCGCTATCGGTATACGGTGTCTAGTGGCAGGTTATTCCTTTGAGTTGCGGCCTTTCAACATTTTTTCTGGGATCATGGATGCGCTGATAAGATCCGCAGGATCGACATTCAAAGCATCTGCAATATCAAAAAACACATCCAGTGTGAAGTTATGTGCTGTGCCGGGTGCCTCTATCACGCTTAAAAGTGAACGGCTGATACCTGCCTTCTCTGCCAGCTTTTCCTGTGACATACCGCACAGCTTGCGGAGCGCGACAATGGCAATGCCGATTTGTACAAAACGATCGTGGTTTTTGAACGAAACAGTTTTACTCATACGGTAGTCCTTTGCCTTTCGTGGTATGAATAAAGTATACTGTTTCTGCACTGCACTTTCTGTCTGAAATAGAAAGCGTTTGACATGAGATAGTGACAATAATATAATATATAGCAAACGAACGCTTACCGGCTAAGACGAAATACATTCGGTAAGGTAGGAGACGATATAAATGGCAGGTCAACCGTTCCGCTGTGCAGTTCTAGGACAATCACCTATGAGATATCCGTGGGGGTTTGATGAAGAAGATAGTGGCTGCCGGAAAATGAAAATCGAGCTGGCGCAGCAGGTTATGGTGTTACGTCAGGGAGGTGTATCGCAATTCTTGACCGCCTGCGACTGCGGTGTGGGACTGTACGCCGGTGAAATAGTCAATGGTCTGCGGACGACCGACCATGACCTGATGCTCTTTTGCTATACGCCCCACGAGGAGCAATCGACTAAGTGGGCGCCCTATTTACGAGAGCGGTATTTTGATATGCTGATCAGCTGTACTGGTATGACCGCTGTCTGTTCACCGGGGGAGCGTGACACGCAGCTCAACGCCTATCAGAGAATAATCGACCTGGCAAACATTGTGCTGTGCGTATATGATCTTGATGGCCCTGCTGTGGGAGATGCCGAGGATCTGGCGTTGGCTTATGCTGTGGGCGTGGCACATAAAGCGGTTTTTGTGCTACATCCCACAAAGCTGACCACATTACAGATTGACGAGCATTTTCGACCGCTGTCGCCATAATTACGCAAGAAAGATGTGATATTATCATGGTATAGAGAATAGTATCAGTGCTTTCTTATATAAAAACAAGAATGCCGCAGGCACAAGTGCCTACGGCTGCATAAAGCAAAAATATGTTTTCGTAAATCAAATGCAATTCACGATAGTATGACTACCCTAACTCCGCTTATTACTATACCTTGAATCGTAAAGGAAGTCAACGGAAAAAGCAGAAAAATTGTGAAAAAGCAAAAAATTTCTGCGATGCTGCAAAGCCGAATGGCAGTAGTTTCCACAATCTGGAAACTGCTGGTCAAGAACGATACGTAATCCTATTATTTACCGTCAAAATTATCGTCAAGGAGGAAAGCATATGCCACGTCGCGGAGAGAACATCTACAAGCGCAAGGATGGCCGGTGGGAAGGCCGATATATTCGCGGACGGACACCTGCTGGTAAGGCGGAGTACGGCTATGTATATGCCAAAAGTTATGCAGCTTGCCGCGAGAAACGGCGAAAAATGGAAGAAGCTATCCCGCAGAAACCCATACTAACAGGTGAAATGTCCGTGGCTCAGGCGGTCGAGTTCTTCCTGTCAGACCGGCGCGGTGAACTGAAGGCTTCAACGATTGGGCGTTACGAGTATATGGCAAACCACTATGTCATTCCGGATCTGGGATCAATTTTGCTCCGCGACTTGACGGCGGAAAAACCTTCTGCATATTTTAAGAGCCTACAGGACAAAGGTCTATCCAGCAAAACCGCGAGGGATATTGGTGTGCTGCTAAAGACAATTTTCAAGGTGGCGAAAAAGAAATGCCATTGTGATTGCCCCGGCAGGGATGTGGAGCTACCCGCATATCACGGCAAAAAGATCGAAGTATTCTCCGATCACGAGATAGCCTTGCTGGCGCAGAAGATCCTGGAGACTCCGGACATCACGGGGCTATGTATCCTTCTGGTGCTGAACACAGGGCTGCGGCTTGGTGAGATCTGCGCCCTGCGCAAAAGCGACATTGACTACCGTTCCGGCTTTCTGCGAATCGAGCGCTCGGCTGCCCGTGTACGGGACGCCTCCGGGACACATCTGGTGGTGCAATCCCCGAAAAGCGGCAGTTCTGTGCGTCTTGTAGCCATTCCCAATGATATGCTGGAATTGCTGAAAATGACCACCCATAGCATTCAGAGAGACACTTATCTGCTGACCAACACGGACACGCCGCTGGAGCCGCGGACAATGCAATACCGATACCGGAAGCTGTTGGAGCGCTGTGGTGTCCGCTACCGTAACTTCCATGCCATGCGGCATACCTACGCGACCCGATGTATGGAAAATGGCGTGGACATCAAGAGTCTCAGTGAACTCTTGGGCCACGCCGACATCCGGACGACCTTGCAGACGTATATACACTCGTCGCTGGCGCACAAAAAGCAGGCTGTTCAAAGTATATGCTTCCTGCCCATTGAAAGTACGTGCGGCGGTTTAATTCCGTCAAAAATCCCGTCAGGAAAATTGAAAAATGCTGTGCTGCCAAGGGAAACGAGCGCATGTTTCGTGAATTGCATTTGATTTACGAAATGCAAGGATCGTTTATCCGCATCTTTAGTATGCACACACCGTAACAATATAATCCATTTTTATCAGACAAGTAAATATGATTCAATGACGCCGTGTGGCTGTGCGTCGCAAAGACTTCTTTTCCCAGTGAAGTCAGGCAGCAGCCTAAAAGGAACTTGGGTGAAAAACCCACCGCGGTCGGCACTGTGAGCACTATGGAAACGGTCGAAGCAGCATGAGCTGTTGGGTAATGCCGCCATTGGGACGTGAGTCCTGAGAAGGTAGATCGTGTACGGGAGGCGAAAGCCTTGTGGTGCAAGGCAGGAGAATTGCACGGTCGAGAATCTGTGGAGTACACAGCGGCGCTCTCTCGTTGTGACGAGGGCAGGAGTGCGCGCTGACACAGGTTGTCAGTGCTTTTTCTTGCCAAAACGTCGCTGGTCATCTCTCAAGTGAGGGGGATGTCCGGCGCTTTTTCATGATAAGGAGGAGTGTAGCTATGTCCAGCCGAAATGGCGCCCCTATCGACTTTCAAGCGTGGGCACAAAATCAGATCGTTAAGCGAACCGAAGCGGCATTAAAAGAGCGTGATGCAGCGTTTGCCGAACGGCATGCGGAAACTCCGCTGCCGCAGTTGGCGCGATACCTGCACCGCTGCTCCCTCTCACTGGGCCACAGCCCGTCTCCAAACGAAGTAGATGGCGGAAGTTTCATCGAGGAGCGTTTCGGGAGCTGGGAAACAGCAATGCGATTGGCGAAATTGCCATTGCCGACGTCCATGCGTAAGCTCAAAGATACCGCACGATACAAACAGGAAAAGGTAAGGCAAGAGCCGCTATTCCGCGAGGAGCGAAAAAAGAAGAAACAGCTCAAACGCGAACGTGCAGATCAGCGAAAGCACGAAATGGCTGTTAAGAAGCGTGCGGAAAAAGCGGCCAAAGCAGAGTGGGAAGCTAAGAAAAAAGCGGAAGCCGAAGCAAAAGCTGCTGCCTTGGAAGCTTCGCTCGCCGAGAATGTGGCAGATACTGGAGCTGCAGAAAATGAGCCTGTGACGACTCCGATTCAAGAAATCGTATGCGCTGAAGCTGTAGCAGAAATGCTCTGTGCTGCTGATGTTATGGATAATGCCCCCTGTCCTGCTGCTGAACCTACCGCAGCCTGTGCGGAAACATCCCCCTGTCAAGCCGAGACAGTCTGAACGGAGACTGTTCGCTTTCCATAAGGGGGCTGGGGTTTAAGCCGCCCCGCCCCCTCTTCCTCAAACAAAGCCAAACCGAGACGGCATATGCCGTAGTCTTTCCCATAGAGCGGGAGAGGTTTGCCGGCCTCTCCCGCATCCTCAAAAGTAACAGTCCTGATACGGGCTGAAGGAGTATAAAAATGAAGAAAAATCTTAGATATATCATTGCGTCGCTGCTGGCGCTCATGATGCTGCTGAGCCTGTGCTCCTGCGCGCAGACCGGACTTACCAGCGGCAGCAATGGCGGATTAGACTTGGACTATGTGGGTGAGGCCACCGACCAGCCGGAAGAGGAAAAGCCATGGTATTCCTGGATCACGGACGCTTTCAGCTTCGGCAAGAAAGAAACAACGACTACCCCGTCCCAAAGCAAGCCTGACAGTGTGGCGGATTTCTACACTCAGGGCAATGCAGCCGCTCCGGAAGGCAACAAGGGCAGTAAGACGGATCAGTCCGCTGCCACCACGCCGGAAGAAGATACTTCCAATACGACGACAACCAATTCTGGCAGTAAGAAGGACGACAGCAAGAAGAACGACCAGAAGACCGAGAATAACGATACCCCTGTGCCCACGCCAGATCAGAAGCCGGACACCAAGAAGGATACCGTCACCATCACCATCCGCTGTGATACGGCAGTGAATAACGGCATGCACCTGGAGAGCAAGTGGGCGGGCATCGTCCCCGTTTCCGGCGTGATCCTGCCGGTGACCACAGTGGAGTTTGATGACGGTGACAAAGTTTTCGATATCCTCTCCTACGTCTGCGATAAGTATAAGATCCACATGTCCTATCGCGGCGGCACGGATAGCAGTTGTTATGTGGAGGGCATCAATAACCTCTATGAGTTCGACGGTGGTCGTTGGAGCGGCTGGATGTACTGCGTCAACGACTGGTACCCCAACTATAGCTGTGGCATTTATAAGGTCAAGGCCGGAGATGTGATCGAGTGGAACTATACCTGCGATTTAGGCCTCGATCTAGATGCTGGGATGGAAGGTGCCGAGGACTGGAAGAACAACAATGAGTGATATCCGGATGCGCTTCTTCGGGAATCTGCATCCGGCGGTCAGCATGGCCTACTTCGTGCTGGTGCTGGGCCTGACACTGGCCTGTATGCACCCCGTCACAGTGATGCTGTCCTTCCTCGGCGCCAGCTGGTTTTCCATCCGCCTGCGTGGCTGGAAGGCCTACGGTCAGACCATGCGGTTCGTTGGCCCCATGTTTCTGCTGATCGCCCTTGCCAACCCCCTATTCAACCATCGGGGCGTGACCATGCTCTTTACCATCAACCACCTGTGGTACACGCTGGAAGCCGTGTGCTACGGTCTGGTGTCCGGCTGCTCCC
>ERZ857982.515-NODE-515-length-54458-cov-4.813668_pt1 | contig 54458 bp, 47 predicted proteins | sample MGYA00519955_ERZ857982 | MGnify/ENA primary metagenome ERZ857982 (study PRJEB31778, sample SAMEA3449416) | human gut metagenome | biome: human gut; feature: human-associated habitat; material: faeces | place: United Kingdom | collected 2010/2012 ... | reverse complement strand
CAATTGCCCCGTCCCCGTGATTACAATAAACTATTTACCAAGGATTGATTTTTTCATCCGGGCAATATCGGTCAGATAGTCCTGAAGATCCTGTTCATGCTCTTCCTCCTCGGCCAGAATTTTTTTCGCCATATCACAGGTCGTAAAATCTTTACCATTTGTAAAGTCGGCAATTTCCTGATACCTCAGTATGGCACAACGCTCGGAAGCCACATTGTCATTCAGCAGACAAACAGAATCAAAGTCTTGTGGAGTATCGTATTTGCATCTTGCCAGTTCCGACCACTTTTGGGGATCCAAAACAGGAACGCCTTCCAGTTCGATGATACGTTTAGCAATCATTTCGGCATGCTTGCGTTCTTCATTGGCGTGTTCTTCAAACTCACTCTGTACATTCGGACGCATAGCACCTTCGACAACCAAAGCACCGATCCAATACTGATAGTATGCCAACCATTCTTCAGCCAATGCTGCGTTTAACTGTGAAATCAAGCTTTCCACATCCAATTTTCCTTGCAGGATTTTTACACTCTCTTTAGCCATAATTTTAGTGTTTAGTTTATTTTGTTCTTTTTATACGTACTACGGCCAAAGAAGTTGTTTGTCGTCCGATAGACCGGGAGATCTATTCGGAAACCTTCATCAAAATATTCAGGATCGTTATAATGAGGCAGGTATAGAAATCATATCCCCGCATTACAGCTATGCAGGAGGGCAACGAATCTACCCTCCCTAAATCCGGTCAGTTGTAATACCCTAATTGTTCCAATACTTTTTCAGCCTTTTCCAGCTTCTTTTTTTGCTGTAAATGATCCGGCAGGCCTGAGGTTGCATTCGACTTCAGATATTTTGCGGGCAACGTTTCCTGATAAAACCGGATAGTCATATCCGACTTATTGGTAAACATTCCATCGGCCCGGTTTTGTGCCGGCTGTCCGGCTTTCAATCCGGTATATTCCTCCATCTGCTCCACCGTATCGAAACTATAGGGATGAATGGCCATACCCGAACGGTAAATCAATTCACCGTTTCCGGGAGACAAAAGTTCATCATAATGATTAGGTGCCCCTGCAATACTAGGCCCCATAATCACAGCCCCGTTTTCTATACCGAAATTGATTTTGGCAGCATATTGCTCGGGGGTATTTTGTTTTAAGTCAGAAACGTCATTCCCTAACCACAATAAAAAGCAGGTAGGAATCCGTCGTGGGAAAGCTTCTTTCAGTTTTACCAGGCTCTCGTCCGAGAAAGTCTGCAAAATCACCCGGGCCGACGAATTTGCAATAGCTACTTTGCCCGCGGTTACCGGAATTTGTTTCATTTGTCCGGCATCCGGATGATACCAACCCAGTCTTTGTAATTCTATCACCAAATCTTTTTCCATACCCGGAAACAAATGAGGTTCTTTGGTTTCGGGATAAATACCGGGACGATTACCGTTATCGTCAGGATCTTTTTCGTAACGGGTGTGCTTTCTCCCCTGCCCGTCGATATCGTACACTCTTTTTCCTGCCCGGTCTCTGACTATGCGATAGCCCTCGGCTATACGCACGACATCTTCCAAGGTCAGTATGTCTAAGCCTTCGAATGCTTTTCTGGCCCGATCCGGATTCGCTTTGTTAAACCACGAACCGGCATCCAGTTGTCTCAGCTCTTCCAGGGTAAACTCCGAAACAGGCGAGTCGGCCCGATCCGGAAATACGGTTTCAACATTCGTCGTACGCCTCAGATTGACATCGTGCAGAGCAATCAATACCCCATCTTTCGTTCGTTGTAAATCCAGTTCCAGGTAATCGGCTCCGATATTACGGGCCCAACGCATGGCGGCTTCGGTTTCCTCCGGAGCCCAATACGTCGTACCCCGATGGGCTATAACAATATTCCGGGGTAAATAATCCAAAACTTCACGGGATTCAGGAGGTAAAGTCTTTACTTTTACCTCTCCGGGCAATATCGTTTTCCCGGTCGCCAGCATCAACAATACGGGTAAGAGCATTTTCATCGGTATTATTCTTTTATTAATAAGGCAAAAATAAAGAATAAAGCTGATATCCCCTCATTAAAAGCCCACGGGTTTGTTACAAAACCATGAAGATTTGGCAGACCTCCAAACAGATTTTATGACAATTTTTCCTTTATTCTGCCAAAACAACATAACACACTCATTACAAGTAATTTAACACACAAAGCATCTCTTTCTTCTTTCTTATTTATTATCAATAAATTACACATAATCTACAAAAAAAATACGTATTTCCCCACGAATTGCGGCATACCGATTGCAATCTCCTAAAACGAACACGGTTTAAAATACCGGTTCTACCCAATGAATATGTTAAACTTAAATAATAGGAGGATTAAATTATGGTACCTGTAAGAAGAACACAGACTTGGTTACCGGATATCTTCAATGATTTCTTCGATAACACGTGGATGGAAAAAACCAATGCTACTGCACCGGCAATCAATATTCGGGAAACCGAAACAAATTACGAAATCGAAGTTGCTGCACCGGGTATGACCCGTGAGGATTTTACCATCAAAATCGAAAACAACAACCAGTTGGTGGTCAGTATGGAAAAGAAACACGAACAGAAAGAAGATAAAAAAGAAGAGGGACGCTATCTGAGACGTGAATTTTCATATACCCGCTTCCAGCAAGCGATGATCTTGCCCGATGATGTGGTAAAAGAGAAGATTCAGGCCAGGATGGAACACGGTGTATTGACCATCGATATCCCGAAACAAACGGTAATTCCGGAAGAAAAAAACGGACGAACGATTGAAATCAAATAATAAAAAATCCCGGATTGTTTCCGGGATTTTTTATTACAAATATTCTTTGATATCCTGCAACTCCACCAATTTATTTACAATCGCATAAATAGTCAGGCCTGCCGGACTATGAATCTGTAATTTACGGGCTATATTCCGTCGGTGGGTAATCACCGTATGGGCCGACAAATACAAGGCATCTGCAATTTCTTTATTAGTCATCCCTTTGACGACACAAGTAATAATTTCTTTTTCCCGGCTACTCAACACTTCCTGTCCGGCTAATTCTTCTTCTGTCTCTTCCCCGGGAACATTCAACAGGCGATTCAATTTTTCCCTAATCGTATCCGCATCGTCATATATCGTCAGAGACTCATCGTAATTCCGCAACACACCCTGATCGGCCACCGAACACATCAAAGCAATACATTTCACACCCGCATTCTGAGGTGTTTCTTTAAATTTACGCACATCGAAATATCCGGTAAACGACGGATTTACGATCAGAATTTCAGGTTTATGAAATCGTACACATTCATCCAGCGATTCTTCGGAGACTAACTCTATCGGAAGAATTTTCAATCCCTGAATCCGCTTCAAGACCAATGCCAATCCACTACGGACGATCATCGATGTCTCGGCTATAGCAATCTTTAAAACTTCATCTTCCTGCATTTTCCTGTACTTTCTTTTCCAATTCTGCAATCAGAGGAACAAACATATAATCTTCTACCCGGCAATGTGAACACAAATCTTTTTCACAAGAATAAATATCGAACAATACGGTATTCAACAGATTATTATTCGCCCTGGAAGGATAATATTTGACAATAATATTCTTGAGTTCGGTCAGTTTAGTCTCGATCTGGTTATGACGTGCAACAAAAACACCGATATTATATCGCCCGGTATCCTCACCCTGCAATAGTGCATTCACATATTTAAAAACCACCTCATTCTCATATCCCATATGTGCCCGCACCTCGTTGACATATTCATCGTAAAATTTCAAAATCAGAAAAGCAACGTCATCCTGCGAACAATCGATGGCATCTATTAACCTCCGCCGGATCACCGGCAGATTATAATCCAGAAAATAAGAATGAGCCTGCTTCAAATATTCCATCAGGGCTTCAACCGATATCTGGTCATGAAACTCTTCGGACACACAACATTCTCCATCCATAAAATTCACGACAGCCAGAAAAGTACCCGTATGCACCCCCTGACGTTCACATACCTGCTGTACAGTCTGGTCACCGAATCCCAAGGATAACCCGAACCGACTCATCACCAGTAACAGGTTATAATTCTCACAAATCAGATCACTCATCTTATCTGTACCGGAATATTTTAAACGCTTATTCATTCTAAATAAATTTAATCACGCAAAATAAACATTTTATCCGATTCCAACCAATCCCTATTTTTAGGTATTTTTCAATAATCAGCCCATTAGTTTAACCACAATTAAAATTTTTTCGACATAATAAGCCACCCCATTTCTCTTCCGCTCCGTAAACAGAACAGTGATCTGCACAGAATAGATAAGCAGTTGACTTATAATAACTTTAAATCACTATTTTTATGAAAAAAACAGGTATTTTTTACGGTTCCACCAACGGTGATACCGAATCTGTAGCGAATAAAATCGCTATTCAATTGGGGATCGGGAAAGAAGATGTACACAATGTCGCCGATACAACGCCCCATGCCGTACAACCCTACGAAGTATTGTTATTAGGTTGTTCGACCTGGGGAGTCGGGGAAATGCAGGACGACTGGAATGATTTCCTTTTCAAACTCAAAGATATGGATCTGAAAAACAAAACCGTCGCCTTGTTCGGATGCGGAGATTCGGTCAGTTTTAGTTCCAGTTTTTGTGATGCTTTGGGTGTCATCTATCACGAGCTTCAACACACCGGTTGTACTTTTACGGGAGAAGTAGACCCCTCTGAATATCGTTTCGATGGTTCCGGTGGAGTTATCGACGGTAAATTTGTCGGGCTCCCGATCGACGATAATAATGAATCGGACCGAACCGATACCAGAATAAAAAAATGGACAGACCGCTTAAAAGTAACGGTTTTATCCTGAAGTCAGCCTGCCATGAGGCTACGATCGGTCGCTTTCCGAAGTCACCGATCGTATATGTTCCAATTCCGTACACCAAAATCTATTTTTACAGGCTGTGTGAAAACAATCTTTAAAACAACTTAAAGTGTCAAGTATATAAAGTCTTTTTTATACATTTGCATTCAATAAAAAAGATTCCGATGAAAATACAACGACTTATATTTCTGATTTTCACAACGATCGTAATGTTCGCCTGTGTGACCGATCACCCTTCACCCCAGGTATTGAAAATTTCCGAAAACACCCTCCGGTTTTCCGGTAACGGCGGTGTATGGAAATTAACGGTCAACAGTAACTGTGAATGGAAAATTACAGGAGGGGATACCTGGTGTACAACCGATAAAATGGAAGGCAGTAAAACGGCCGAAATATTAATTCAGGTAGATACCAACGACACCAAAGCCGAAAGAGATACCCGTTTTACTTTTACCTGCGACCAGAAAGAGGCTGAAGTACATGTATATCAGGATACAAGCGGCAATAACTATTATTATGAACTGCCCGTTATTTTTCATTTATTCTATGCGGATGAAACCGACAGTTTGCAAAATGCTTCCGGAGAATTCTTCACCAAAATGATCGACGAATGTAACCGTTTATACAATACAGGTACCAACAGTATTCCTATGAACCTGAAATTGGTGGCGGCTACCGAAGATCCTGCCGGTAATCCCCTGGCCGAACCCGGCATCGAACGCATCCTGAAAACCCCGGCAGCAGTCATGAGCTGTGAGGATTTCATGGCTCAAAGCAATACTTCGTTCAATTCATTCGTTTGGGACCTGAATAAATACATCAATGTATTTGTATATACCTTTAAAGAAAAGACCACGGCAGGAATCTCCCACCTCCCATACACCCCCCGTGAAAACAGTCTTCCGGGCCTGACTGCGAATAACCACTATTTCTCGAACATGCCTTCCTATACCCATTGTATTTCTATCAACAATACCTATATCACCGAGGATAACATTTATGTGACTTTAGCTCATGAGCTGGGACACTATCTGGGGTTATTCCACGTATTCTCCGAGCAAGGGTGCAACGAAACGGATTATTGTGAGGATACCCCCAATTATGACCGTAATACCTATACCGAATGGCTGAATACACTTTCCAAACCTTACACACAGGAAGTATTCACAAGAAACGGATGTGAAGGAGAAAGTTTTATATCTACCAATATCATGGACTATTTCCATTCCTACCAAAACCGGTTTACCGCCAATCAATACAGCCGGGTACGCCATGTATTGGAAAATAGTCCCCTGATCCCCGGACCGAAAAACATCATTACAACGAAAGTGGCGCGGGAAGATATCGTTCCTGCAGCCAGAGCAATAGAGTAGCCTTCTGTTCTTATTTTCCTTTTTTCCACAACTGCCAGCTATTGATCATATTTTGCCACAGCACATACGAAGCAGGAGCGATGGAGGAAAGAGGGTTCAGATATACTTGTGCCATCCAGATAGCCAGGATGGTATTTTTCTGTCCGAGTCCCTGCCCTCCCGAAACAGGATCGCCATACCGCCGTCCGATACGCCTGCCCAGGATAAACTGCAGGACACAGATCACCAATGCTAATGCGGCCATCCACCACTCTTCCGTAATATCGGCATTCTCCTGATACACGATAAAATAAACCGTTTTCCCGGTTACAATAGTCAATCCCAACGCCCAAAGATAAAAAGAAAGAATTTGCAGTTTTTTCAACTGCCGGTGGAGAGACGGCAAAGCTTTCTCCAAAAACAGGGCCAATGCAAAAGGTAATATCAGGACAGGCATGACTTGCCGGCAAATGAAAAGTACGGAATTCCAGAAGGTCATATCGCTATGTTCTCCCAACAGAGTAAAGATCAAGGGAGATACGACAGCTACCACTAAACTACTCATCAAAGTATATGCCGCCAGACAGGCGACACTTCCTCCGAGCATTCCCGTGATCACTGCAGCAGCCGTTGCAGTCGGCGCCAAAACACAAATCAGACCTCCCTGTGCCACGACCGGATCGAACCACACCAATCCACCGTAAACCACCAAACACCCGACAACCTGAACAGCCAGCAACCACAGATGCAAACCACTGAACTTCAAATCGCGAAAAGACAATTTACAATATGTAATAAACAACATACTGAAAATCAGGTAGGGCGTTAAAAAAGCCAACTGTTGAAAGAATTCATAAAAAAATGCTCCCGACAACATGGCCAGCGGAAGCATCCAGGTCTTTATCTTTTGTAACACGACAAACGGATTTAGGAATTAAACCTTTTCTCATACCATTCCACAAAAGCCCCGTTCACCAGACGGTTTCCGCCCGGAGTGGGATAATCACCCGAAAAATACCAATCCCCGGAATGATTCGGACAAGCCTGGTGTAAATGATCTATCGTCTGATATACCACAGCTATTTCCGAAGGGCAATTCTCAGGGGTGATCATTTCGGCAATCTTAGCAGAAATCTCTTCGTCTGTAAAAGGAGCATAAATTTCTTTGACATAATTCACGACCTTTTCTTTGGGTAATGCTATCTGAGCCTTACTTTTGGTATACACCTCATCGATCACCCGTTCTAATCCCCTCTCTTTCAGCAAAGCGATAGCAGCATGAAAAGCGATAAACTCTCCCATCTTCGACATATCGATGCCATAACAATCCGGATAACGGATTTGAGGCGAAGAGGAGACAATCACAATCTTTTTGGGTTTCTGCCGGCAAAGGATTTTGATTATACTTTGCCTCAAGGTAGTACCCCGGACAATACTATCGTCGATAACGACGATCGAATCCACCCCTTCCCGTACTGTCCCATAAGTGGTGTCGTACACGTGGGCGGCTAAATCATTCCGGCTATTTCCTTCAGCGATAAAAGTCCTCAGTTTGATATCCTTGATGGCCAACTTCTCGGTCCGGATCTGCCGCGACAGGATTTCCCGGATCTGCGCGCTGCTCAGTTGTCCGTTCCGGGCACAGATCTCTTCACTCTTCTGCCGGTCCAACCAGGCTTCCAAGCCCTGCATCATCCCATAATAAGCGATTTCTGCCGTATTAGGGATAAAAGAAAAGATAGTGTGATCCACATCATATCCGACACTTTTCAAAATATTTTCGGTCAGCAGACGCCCCAGTTCCTTCCGTTCGTTATAAATATCGCAATCACTTCCCCGGGAGAAATAAATCCGTTCAAAAGAACAGGGAGTTACCTCAACGGCCGGATGGATCGTACTTACTTTCATATTACCGTTCCGTTTCACAACGATACTCTGTCCGGGCATCAATTCTTTCACCTCTGTTACCGGCAAATCGAAAACCGTTTGAATAACCGGACGCTCGGAAGCAACGACGATCACCTCATCGCTGGCATAATAAAAAGCAGGCCGGATTCCATGAGGATCCCGGAAAGCGAAAAGATCCCCGCTTCCCAACAAACCGGTAATGACATATCCTCCGTCCCAGCGTGCCGAAGCTTCCTGCAAAATATGTTCGATATCGATATTCTCTTCGATCGCATCGTTCATCGCCTGACCGGCCAGGCCCTCGGCCTTGAATCTCCGGTAGAGGTGTTCCACCTCATAATCCAGTAAATACCCTAATTGCTCCAGTATAATAAAAGTATCCGCATTATGCCGGGGATGTTGTCCCCGTTCCACGATATACTGCAATATTTCGTCCACATTGGTCAGGTTGAAATTTCCGGCCAACGAAAGATTCCGGCTCCGCCAATTATTACGACGCAAAAAAGGATGCAGGTATGAAATCCCCGAACGCCCCGTTGTACTGTAACGCAAATGCCCCATGTACATCTCGCCGATAAAAGGCAACTCCTCGTCGGGCACCTCCGGTTCTATCCTCCGGCATTCGGTAATCGCCCGGTGGACAGCAGAAAAAATATCCTGAATAGCCCCCGTTCCTTCCGCCCTCTCCCGGAAGATATATTCTTCGCCCGGACGGGCATTCAACTTTACCGAAGCCATTCCGGCTCCTTCCTGTCCACGGTTGTGCTGTTTTTCCATCAGCAGGTAAAGCTTATTCATCCCCCAAAAAACATCTCCGTATTTTTTCCGGTAGTATTCCAAAGGTTTCAACAACCTCACCATGGCAATCCCACATTCATGTTTAATTGCGTCACTCATAACATTTCCATTCCTGTTCGTTATCTCAAAAACAAAAGTTCCCGATATTTCGGCAACGTCCACATTTCATTATCGACAATCAATTCCAATTTATCGATATGAGCCCGGATCTCATCGAAGGTCGGGGCTATCCGGTCGTGATAAGCAATCGCTTTTTCCCGTATATCCCCCATCTTATTGATCACTTTCCGGGTTTCCACCATTGCCTCCACCTGGGTCTGAATACAGGTCATATGCCGGGCTATCTTCTCTATCAATTCTAAGTCTTGTTCGGCCAAAACCCTAGCTTTCTCTTTCGGGAAAATCGCCATAAACTTGCTTACCTTATCCAGCAACATACTCTGGTAACGCGAAGCCACCGGTAAGATATGATTCATAGCCAAATCTCCCAATATACGGGCTTCGATCTGTACCTTTTTGGTATATGTCTCCCATTTCACTTCAGCCCGGGCATGCAGTTCCACTTCGCTCAATACGCCGGTTTCTCCGAACATCCGGATATTCTCCTGTTCTAACAGACGATCGAAGATCAGGGGAACGCTGGTCTCACAATCCAACCCACGCCGGGCAGCTTCAGCCTTCCATTCATCACTATATCCATTCCCCTCGAACCGAATCGGTTTGCATGCCACCGTATACCGTTTTAACACCGTAAAGATAGCATTTTCTTTCGTATGTCCTTCAGCGATGAGTTTATCAATATCAGCTTTAAACTCTTTTAACTGATAAGCCACTGCCGTATTCAAAGTAATCATGGCATCGGCACAATTATCCGAGGAACCGACGGCACGGAATTCGAACCGGTTACCGGTAAATGCAAACGGTGATGTCCGGTTACGATCGGTCGTATCCCTGAATAGTTCAGGGATATGCGTAATCCCGTCCATCCTGAACCCGGTCTTTTTATCCAACTGAATCGCTTCATCCGATTGGCTGAATTCGATTTTATCCAGAATAGCCGACAACTGAGTCCCCAGGAATACCGACAAAATAGCAGGAGGAGCTTCGTTAGCTCCTAAACGATGGGCATTGCCTGCACTCATCACAGAGACTTTCAATAAGCCATTCCGTCGATAGACCGCCATCAGGATATTCACCAGAAAGGTGATAAATTGCAGATTCTCTGCAGCAGAACGTCCCGGAGATAACAGATTCACTCCCGTATCGGTACCCAAAGACCAGTTGTTGTGTTTGCCCGAACCGTTGATCCCCTTGAAAGGTTTTTCGTGCAAAAGTACCCGGAAACAATGACGCCTCGCCACCACTTTCATGGTAGACATCAACAACTGATTGTGGTCATTAGCCAGATTGGTCTCTTCGAAAACCGGAGCAAGTTCGAACTGGTTCGGAGCCACCTCATTGTGGCGGGTTTTTACCGGGATTCCCAATTGCTGACATTCGTATTCCAGATCCTTCATAAAAGCAATCACCCGAGTCGGTATAGAACCGAAATAATGATCATCCAGCTGTTGATTTTTAGCACTTTCATGTCCCATCATCGTCCGGCCGGTAAGTACCAGATCAGGACGGGCCGCCCACAGGCTTTCGTCTACCAAAAAATATTCCTGCTCCCATCCCAGATAAGAGAACACTTTTTCCACCTTCGGGTCGAAATACCGGCAAATATCCACAGCCGCACGGTTTACTGCCTCGAGTGCCCTCAAAAGAGGGGCCTTGAAATCCAGGGCCTCCCCCGTATAAGCAATAAAGATAGTCGGTATACAAAGGGTCGTATCGACAATAAAGGCCGGAGAACTAGGATCCCAGGCACTATATCCCCGGGCTTCAAATGTATTGCGAAGACCACCGCTCGGAAAACTGGAAGCATCCGGTTCTTGTTGTATCAGCAACTTTCCTGTGAACTCTTCCAACACTCCTCCTTCGTGATCGGCCTCGATAAAAGCATCGTGTTTCTCCGCAGTTCCTCCCGTCAAGGGTTGAAACCAATGCGTATAATGAGTAGCTCCCATATCCTGAGCCCACTGTTTCATTCCGGCAGCCACACAATCGGCTGTTTCCCGATCCAACGGGCTCCCGTTCTTCATCGTATTCATCAACGTTTCGAAACAAGCTTTCGGCAAATATTTCCGCATTTTGTCCCGATCAAAAACATATTTTCCGAAATACTCTGCCGGACGTTCGGCAGGTGCTTTTACTTCTACGGCTTTTCTTCCGATCGCCTCTTCAACCATTTTAAATCTAAGTGTTGACATAATATTTATTGTTTAGGTGGTTCTTTATCTCTGTATACATCATCGGCCAACGGCATCTTACACCCTTCCCACAGCAGACAGGACCATTTCGCCGGGTAACGCCGGATCTGCACCACTATCCGCAGCCTCGTCAATATAGTCTATGTTCTTACTTTTATTCGAGAGAATATCTCCGACCATAACGTTCAACTGTGATAGTGTAATCTTCATAAGCCTGAAATTTTAAATCAAACGATAAGTGCCGGAAGTCTTTTCCCGGCAGAAGGAAATTGAAAAGTGTCTTTAGCCGTTCCCACAATCTGACATTCCGGGAAAAAAGAGACGATTTGCCGATATTGTTTCAATAAAAACATCTGTTTTCAATATTCAATCTAAAAAAACAAGGGGATATATACGCTACAAAAAGTATTTTTCCAAACCCATTTCTTATTTTCATTAAAACCAAGACAAAAATACATATTTAGAACAATAATCAAATAAAATTTGAATTATTTTTCCACATACCCCCCAAAAAAAATACACATATATCAAAATAAAACACAAATAATTCAATACATACCCCCACAATTTTACACACACCTACAATAAAAATAGATTTTACTATAAAATCGATAGTTTCCAAAATAATCAGTAGGATCACTTTAGATTTTAATCTCCAAAACATTCTTTGTATCCGGTATTTTATACCTACCAGAGTTTACGTCAAATGTTGCCCGTAACAGTCGAGGAAGATGAACCTTTACAAGAAATCCATATACAAAATGCAAATTTATGACGAAACTATTGAAAAATAATGACGTATTTGTTACATATCCGCAGGGACAAAATCAAAGAAAAACAAAAAAATATGCAGGAAAATATACAAGAAATAAATATCTTTACAGAGTATTTGCAGCAAGTTTTATATTGTTAATATCCGGTAACAAACCAATAAGTATACCCTTATGAAAAAAATAAGACTGATACAATTATTGTTCCTATCCTTATTTCTGATCGGGACATACCTCCCAACTCAAGCCCAGAAAATAGACACGATCTCGGTTTACAGTACGTCCATGAAAAAACAAATTAAAAATATCATTATCCTGCCTGCCAGCTATACCCAAAATACACAGAAAAAATACCCGGTAGCCTATCTGCTCCACGGTTATGGAGGATGTTACGATACGTGGGCCACCTATACAAAACCCGATCTGGCTCAAATGGCTTCTAATTTCGATATGATCATCGTATGTCCCGACGGCCTGAACAGTTGGTATTGGGATAGCCCCATCAATCCTTCCTACCGCTATGAAACTTATGTGAGCAAAGAGCTGATCAACTATATCGATTCCCAATACCGCACTTATAATAACCGCAAAGGAAGAGCTATCACCGGTTTCAGTATGGGCGGGCACGGTGCTTTATGGCTGGCTTTCCGTCACCCGGATACTTACGGAGCCTGTGGCTCGATAAGTGGAGGTGTCGATATCCGGCCTTTCCCCGAAAATTGGGAAATGAAGCAATTGTTAGGCCCCTATTCAGAGAATCCCCAGCGTTGGAACGAATATACCGTAATCAACCAATTGCCCTACAACAGCAAGTCGGGACCTTTAGCCATCATTATCGATTGCGGATATTACGACTTCTTCTATACCGTAAATCAGAAATTACATGAAAAACTCCGGTATTACAATATTCCCCACGATTTCCTCACCCGTCCGGGCGGGCATACACACGAATATTGGAATAATGCAATAGATTATCAACTGCTGTTTTTTTATAAATATTTCCACCCTAATTGACCGAAAATCTTCGATAGATAAAAGGCATTTCAAGCCCGCTAAGCATTTCTATCAGGTAGTGATATACATATTTACAACTTATAAATGTAGGTTTATTTTGTTATTTATTCGTCTTCGGTGATCGTGTTTGGGGACCCGGTCGCTTCTGTCGGTCGTCTAACTTTTTCTTTCACTGACCGGCGGAACTCCTCACTGCGTTCGTCAGACACCACCGGTCGGGCGTTCAGAAAAAGCAAGACGACACTCGCCAGAGCTCCAATGGTCCCCGAACACGAACACCTCCGACTTACGTTATCACTGAATTGCAGACCGGTCTTGATTTAAGAAAGATCATTCTCCCTGGAAATAAGCCGGATAGTCCGTTTTTCCTATTTTCGTAAATTTCCGCTTGTATTTCCTTTACCGGTTAGCTCTGCCGTTAGATGGAGGGTTTTATGGCGGAAGACCATTGGAGCGGGAACGAGGATCCGGTTAGGTTTTCCGAACGTCCGACCGGTGGTGTCTGACGAACGAAGTGAGGAGTTCCGCCGGTCAGTGAAGGAAAGCCTTAGCGGATCGTTCCAGGCGAACCGGTCTGACGGGATAAAACCCGGAATCGGAATAGAAAGAAAAAAAATAAACCTACATTTAGAGTAAACATGTATATAAGCACCTTTCATTATTAGGTCCGGTAGAAAATTTTCCGACCATCAAGGCAACGAGAAATCCGGTCATTTATGTAATCCACATTCTTTGTGTTCAGGCGACTCCCACCACCAACGTCCGGCCCGGATATCTTCGCCGGGCTTAACAGCCCGGGTACAGGGCTGACAACCGATACTCGGAAATCCCTGATCATGCAATTTATTATAAGGTACGCCGTGCTCACGGATATACTCCCATACCTCGGTTTCTGTCCAATCGATCAAAGGATTCACTTTTATCAATCCGTTCATCCCGTCCCACTCTACCAACTGATTTCCTGTACGGGTAACCGATTGTTCGTGCCGCAATCCGCAAATCCACACTTTCATTCCCTGGAAAGCACGTTTCAGAGGTTCCAGTTTACGGATATGACAACATAACCTCCTGTATTCAATGCTATCGTAAAACAAATTCACCCCATGTTCCGCCACCATTTTTTCCACTTCGTGATAGTCCGGGAAAAATACCTGAATCCGGATTCCATATGTCATATTTGTCCGCCCGATCAGACTATATGTTTCAGGAAACAACCGCCCGGTGTCCAAAGTAAAAATACGGGTAGTCGCATCGATCCCGCAAATCATAGCAGTCAACACCTGGTCTTCAATCCCCAGACTCGACGCCAGAGCAATATGTCCCTGGTATTTTTCCAAAAAATAATCCAATACCTCTTCCGCCTTCTTGCCTTTCAGCTGCTCATTCAACCGTATTACATCCTCTTTCATCATATCCCAATCGATTTTTACTTTCCTCCCCAGCTCCAAGCCCTTAGCTTATAGCTTTTTCCCACTTTTTACTTTTTCTAACTAAATACCCCGGCCAAATATTTCTGTGTCAACTCCTTTTGTGGATTTTTAAAGATTTGTTCTGCCGGTCCGGCCTCGATGATCTCTCCCATATACATAAAGATCACATAATCGGCAATTCGTAAGGCCTGACGCAACGTATGCGTCACCAATACGATAGCATATTCCTCTTTAAGTTTTAAAAACAGATCCTCGATGGTTTTACTCGATATAGGATCCAAAGCCGAAGTCGCTTCGTCTGCCAGGATAAACTGGGGTTCGACAGCTAATCCCCGGGCCAGACAGAGGCGTTGTTGCTGTCCGATAGACATCCGACCTGCCGGAGTATGCAAACGATCTTTCACCTCTTCCCATAATCCCACAGCCTGCAGGTAATGGCGTACGATCATATTCAGCTTCTTCCGGTTACGTATACCATGAATCCGGCAACCGTAAGCGATATTATCATAAACAGACATCGGTAGCGGACAGGGACGTTGCGACAACAATCCCATCTTACGCCGTATATGTGTAATCTCTACTCCCGGAGCATACAATTCTTCCCCGTCTACCAACACACTACCCGAAATATGAACCTCTTCATTCGTATCCAACAGACGGTTCAAGCTCTTGAGCAAAGTCGACTTTCCACAACCCGAAGGACCGATAATACAGGTAATCTTCCGGTCCGGAATAACTGCCGACACCTCTTTCAGAATATGATTGTGCTGGATAGTGACATTCAAATGGTCTACGACAATGTTCGATCTTTTGGAATCATCGGTACAAAATTTCTGATTCGGACGAAAAAAACCTTTTTTCAATTCTGTTTCATTCAAATCGGACATATTATACCATTTGATTTTCTTACCTAAAAACGGAATATTCATATATAGTTACCAGATTACTAAGTTACTCAATTATTTTAATCACGATGATTACTGAATTTTATTCCTGGAGAAACGGTTCGTAATAATCCGTCCCAGGATACTCAATATCAAAACAATAATAGTCAATATCAAAGCGGCGGCATACGCCCTTTCCTGAACTGCGGGTATAGGGCTGCTCAGCTGAAAAAATACGGCCAGAGGCAAAGTGGCTGCCGGCTGTCCCAGGGAAGTCGGGATATTATCCGTATACCCGGCAGTGAACAACACCGCAGCAGCATCTCCGATCGCCCGGCCGATAGACAACAAAGTAGCTGTAGCGATACCCGGAGCGATCTGCCGGACAACCACTTTGATCGTTTCGTAACGCGTAGCTCCCAGGGAATAAGAAGCATTCAGCATATCCTGCGGCAATTCCCGGGCAATCTCATCCATCGAACGGATAAAAATCGGAATGATCAATAGCGTTATGACAATAATACCACCGGCCAAAGAGGTCTTCAACCCCAAATAGATCATGATGGTAAAAGCAAAAGCCCCGTATACGATCGAAGGGATTCCGAAAAGCACATCATACGCCAGTCGGGCGAACGAACCCCGTTTCGAATTTTTTTTCAGATATACATTCAGATAAAACACGACAGGAATACTCACCGCCAGACCCAATACCGTAGAAGCTCCCACAATATACAACGAACCGACGATAGCATTCAGCAACCCTCCTTCTTTGCCGATGTAAAACCCGCCTCCCGGCAAAGAGGAAATCATTTCCCAATTCATGGCTCCCCAGCCGTTTTTGACGATGGTATATAAAATACTGCCTACAAACAAAAATACCAGTAATGTTGTCACCAACATCACCACTTTCATAGCCTTCTCTTCAATAAATTTCAATTTCATGACATCGGTTTTTCGATCATACCAAATTCCGTTCCAGCTTTCTAAGGATCAGGCGGGAAGCGATATTAAAGACAAATACGACCACAAACAAAATCAAAGCGGCAAACATCAATGCCGATTCATAAAGCGGCAATGACAACATTTCCCCGTAGTTATTGGCGATCAATGCCGGCAACGGATAACAACCGTCGAATAACGAGTCGGGAAGTTGTACAATATTTCCACACACCATCAACACGGCGATCGTCTCCCCCATAGCCCTCGAAATAGCCAGGGTCACCGAAGCTACTATCCCCGGGAAAGTCTTCTTCAGCAATACATATTTCGTCGTCTGCCAACGGGTTGCTCCCAAGGATAAGGAAGCTTCCCGGTATTCCTTAGGAACAGAAGAAAATAATTCCACAAACAAACTGATCAGCAAAGGCAGGATCATGATCCCCAATACAATACCGGCAGCCAGTGTGGAATAACCTGTAGAATATTCCACAAAGTGTGGAGCCAACCGATCGGAAATCCAGGGGACTACGACTAAAATACCCCACACTCCATAGACGACCGAAGGCAGACCGGCCAAAATATCGAGAGCCGGAAACACCACCCTTTTCACCCAACTCTTAGAATTTTCCGTCAGGAAAATAGCGGTAAATAACGAAACCGGTAAAGTCCAAAGGATAGCGATAGCCGTCACCCAAAGGGTACCCATAATAAACGGCAGGAAACCGAAATCCCCGCGCATCGGTTTCCATTTCGCTCCACTAAATAACTCCCACAGGGATTTGTCGTGTAAAATAGGCAAAGATTTCAGCACCAGACCAATACCGATCAGCACGACCAACAACACAGACACTAACGTAAAAGTCAACATCATTGATCCGGCCATCTTATCTTTGATCAGGCGGATCCTGGAAGTTTTTTGTACAATCTTATCTTCTTCCTCCATCATTATTCCTGCAATTTGAATAATTCTTCTTCCAATATATCGGATGAAAGCCCGATATATCCCACTTCAGGAGCATATTGCTGCCCATCTGTCAAAATAAATTCGAGAAAAGCAAGCACTTCCGGTTTCATCGGTTTTCCATTCGAAACCAAAAACAGGTTCCGGGCCGGTGGGCTGGGATATTTCCCTTCTGCAATAGCAGCATTCAATTCTGTACTAGTGGCATAAAAATCTTCTTCCGGATCGATCTTTCCATTGCCGTTCAAATCCAAGGGAATCACTGCGATATGCCGATAAGGCTTTTTAGAATTGATATCGTAAGCATAGGCAATATTATTAAATCCGATCCCTACTTTGTCACGTTGCACCACAGAAGTGACTCCGGGATCTCCGAATACAGCGGTTCCTTCCAGATCCTCTTGTTTGGCTCCTAACCAGGCAGCAAAAGTTTCTGCAGCACCGCAAGCATCCGAGCGGGTATACACATGTACCGGTATCGTACTGCCCGTCCCCAGCACATCGCCCCAGGTCCGGGCTGTGGTATGAATCCACAGATCCTGAGCCACCTGTTGCTTTAAACCGGTCGCTAATATCTGATCGATCAAAGGATTATTCGAATTAATAGTAGGTACGACGGCATCCTTCACCACCGCTATCGGGAAAGCCCCTTTTTCCAGTTCCTGCGGATAAATATCCCGGGAGACCATTCCAAGGTCTACCACCTTAGCCAAAGCATCGGTAATTCCTTTACCAGCCCCACCGGCAGAAATATCGATCCTCACTTTAGGATGGATCTTACGAAACTCTTCCGCCCATTTCACAGCCATAGGATAAAGAGCAAAAGCTCCGGATAATTGAATCTCACCTTGCAACTCCCGACGTAATTCCCGCCTGTATCTCAATCGTTTAATCCATCCCTGTCTTTTCTCCTGTGCCTGTAATTCATCTGCAACTCCGGCAACCAATACAACAGATAAAGACAAAACTGCAAAAACTACACGTATATTCCGCATCATATTTTATTTAAAATACCAAATCTTCAACAATTTATATGCCAAACCACTATTATTCATTTACTTGGCATATTTATCGAAAAGCTATGCAAAGCTATTCATATTCTGTTAAATAACAATACCTATCCAACGCTATTTTAATAAGCTTTTTTACTTATTTCACACAAAAATAGCTCCCTTTCGGGGAGCTATATCCATGTATTATTTCTAACACATTCAATGAGGGATTGCCGACCTCTTGTATCTTTATGACTTTAACCGCCAAACAACCAGGTTACTAAATTTGAAATAACATGAAATAAAAACTATTTCAAGCCACAAAGTAAACACTATTTATTTACAATCCAAAATTATTCTTCATAGGGTTCGAATTCATCTTTACCGACCCCACACAACGGACAGACCCAATCATCAGGCAAATCTTCGAAAGCTGTTCCCGGTTCGATACCAGCATCCGGATCACCTTGTACCGGATCATAAACGTAATCACATACAGTGCAAATGTACTTTTTCATGGTTCTATGATTTAGTGATAAAACTATATTTCCTATATTATACGATCTATCGGTTAAAAAGATATATTTTGTCGTCTAACATCATACAAATATGCAAATTTCAATTGAAGAAAAACACAAAAAACGAAAAAGTTTCGAGCCTCACGGCGGGAAACTTTTCACTACTAACTAACCTAATACAAACTTATGAAAAAAAAATGTCTTCTAAATCTTAACGCCACAAAAGTAAGCTTGCAATATGACAAGTTCGTGACAAACTCATGACGTTACTGTTAAATGTTAAAACAAAAAGGATGCCGCAAAAGCATCCTTTTTTCAATTTCGCCGAAATATTACTACTTATTCACATCATTTACAAATTGTAAATCTACGGGAGTAAATTCGCCTGCAATTTTAACAATTCATTAATAAGAGGTATGTTGCGGATCAAAATTCGTCCAACCGCTCATCCAATTGTCCGCCTCCTTGTCACTGGCAAAAGCACCGATATAAGACACTTTGTCAAAACCACTGCTCAGCAAAACATCGGTAAAATCGGCAGCTCCCAGTAACGGACTTCCAGTCAGAGGGCCGTAATTCGGAGAAGCTGCCATACTATTGGGTTGGCTCAACTTCAGATCGGCAATAGCCGGATAAGCGACATTCCCCGTAGCTGTATTAAAATAAGTCTCAGAAAATGCCGTCTGTGTGGCATCGATATTCGTACCGTCCGTACACAAACCTCCTTGCAGGCTCTTATTTTTATCACTTCCTAAAATTCCCATTCCTGCAAAAACGATATGATTCAGTTTAAAAACCTCGTTTTTAGCTGCCTCCTGAGTCTGAGAACCTTTATCGTTCTCGATCAAAAGTCCGACCGGATACCCCATAGCGACCGAATTAAAACAACTCAGATGAGAGTTGCGGCGAATTTGTATCGCAGCCTGGAATTGCCCTAACCGTGAACCGTTATTGGGGTTCAGGCCATTTCCTTTGATATACTCTGTGGTATTTTGAAAAGCAGGATCCTGCCCGACCGGTCCGACAAAAGTCACATTACTGAAAACTGTTTTTGTAAAAGGTTCCTGAGTCGTTCCATTTCCATTATTATCACTCTCGAAACCATTGGAAATAGACTGATCGGCAATACCCGGATTCCGTACTCCCAGACAAAACTGCACTTTCCCTGAAAAACCGTTATCGGTATCGAAATCATCATCCCATCCGTGATAGGCCACCAGATATTTACAATTTACCGATCCGCCGAACCATTCGAAGGAATCATCGTTCGAATAAGACACCTGTACATGGTCGACCTGCGTCCCCGATCCGACACTTCCGAAAGTCACCCCGTTGATTTCCTGGTCCGTATCAAAAGGATTACCTGCAAATTCGACCCGCACATAACTCAATACTCCTGAATTATCCGCATTGTCATTTCCTCCGTGCTCGGTACGCAATCCTCCTTCAATAGTCATTTTTCCCTGATTATTCACCGCTTTTCCGCACAGGATAATACCTCCCCAATCTCCGGGTTTACGCGAACCGACAGGTTCGTTGGAAGTAAACACAATAGGAGCATCCTGTCTACCCCTGGCAATCAGTTTACCTCCAGGCTCGGCAATAATCGCTGCTTTGGTGGCTTTATCCCCTTTTATGACCGTACCTGCTTCTATTTCGAGCGACGAACCATCGGTAATATACAACCACCCTTTCATCACATATACTCCCTTGGGCAACTTATAGTTTCCGTTTATCTCCATCTCATCCGCCCCATTGCCCAGCTGAGTACCGTTTTCAAACAGAATATCACTCAGATTATCTCCATCATCATCGCCGTTATCCCCATTACCGCCGTTATCATCACTACAAGCAGTAATTCCAAGGGTTAAGACAAGCATTAAAAGCATCTGCCATTTCTTCAAAATTGTTTTCATAACGATTAAAATTAACTTTTATAGATTACAAATGAATACTCACACTTAAGGTAAAGGATCTCCCCGGTGCAAAACGCTTTGTGGTTTGTTCCCTTTCCACGATCTGTCCATTCGCGTCTTCAAACCTGGGAAATTGTTTAAACACAGCATCCTGCCCGATGACGTCCTTCGCATTTAGTTTCACCTCTACTTGTTTTCCGAACTTTTTGCTCAATACAATATCGAGTGCATCATGAGGCATTTCGTACATATCCGGGATATCGTTATTGATAGATCCTCCCACACTCATATCCGACCGCCCGATTCCGACAATCCTTTTTCCTATCCGGTTATAAAGCACTCCGGCCATCACGCCTGCTTTTTCCGTCTGGTAAAACAACCCTGCATTCACCAGGTAAGGCGATTGGCCCTGCATCGGCCGGTCATGCTCCAGGCTATTCTCACTATCGAAAGAAACTTTACTCTTTATCCACGACCCATTCAGGTTCAACATAAAATTCCGCAAACCGATAAATTCCAAATCTTTACGAATATCTACCTCCACACCATAATTCCGGGCCTTATCGGCATTTTCAAAAGTATAGGTATAACTTCCGCCACCATCCCGGAAAGTCCATTCGATCGGATGCCGGAAATGCTTGTAAAACAAAGCTACAGATACCGATTCGCCACTAGCCGGATACCATTCGTAACGTAAATCCAGATTATGAATATAGGCCGGTTTCAAATCCGGATTTCCTTTTACATCACTGAACAATTCGAAATCTTCGTACACAGACGACGAAACTTCCCGAAATTCCTGCCGGTTCACCGACTTACCGTAAGCAAAACGGATCAATTGTTTATCTGTCAGATTATAACTGACATTCACAGAAGGGAAAAAATCGGTATTGTCAAAGTCAGTGTCTTTAGAAATCCAGGCATTCGAACTGATATAATTGGTCAGTGTCATATTCCTGTTTTCCAGTCGTACCCCTGCATAAACATTAAAACGCTGCCAGGGGATATTCAAAGCCAGATAAGCCGCATACAACAGATTATTCCCTTTATAACTATTTTTATTATCCGTATCATCATAGAGATAAAGCTTGTCAGCTCCGAAATTTTCTGCCTGCAAAATATTTTCCACCACCGGCTCATAAGCGAATCCTGCAGGCATATGATCTTCATAAAACCGGTAATAATAGGCCCGGTTTTTATAATCTCTCTTACAATACTCTCCATATACCCCCGCTTTCAGGGTCGGCGTAAATCCTCCGCTTTCATTGAAAAGATAATTGTAATTCGCACCGAAAGATACAATGTGTTCATCCAAACGCAGGAAATCCCTATAGATATCGTTTTGGTCGATCCTCATTTTTCCACAGTTCACATCCCCTACGATATCGTTTTGCTGACGCTCGATAATCCGCCTGTCCGGCTGGTTTTTATTTGCATACGAATAACCCAGATTCCAATCCAGTGTCCCTGCCGGCAAATCGTGGACTCCCGAAAATTGCCCACAATAGGTACTTCGGCTGCCATAAATATATTCTGCTTTTTCCTGAATATATAAAGAGCTGATATTCTGCCAACCACGACGTTCGGTATATCGGTTACTTCCCAATTGGTTAAAAATATTCCGGAAATAAAAACGGCTTTTACTCCCCGTAAAGGCCAGATTCAGCATCGCCCCCAACCTGGCGTTCCGGGTATATTGGTTATCGGTATATTTATACTGATAAATCGGCTCATCCTTTACTTTGTTATACACACCGAAACGGGAGTTTTCCATGCCGATATAACTTTTACCGGTATTGCTATAATTCAAGGCTCCGGTTAAAGCCAGTTTCCTGTCTTCTCCTCCCTTGAACACCTGGCCGAACATGAAAGAGAAACGCTGGTCGGGAAAGGGCTTTTTATGCCTCACTTTCCAATCATTGTTAAACCCCTGTTTTGTCATCTCTTCCACCGAAGCCGCATCTTCATTATCGAACACTCCTTTTATCCCCCCTTTTACCATTCGCATCCCATTGTCAAATCCAAGCCAATCGGTTGCACTTCCCTTATTGTATTTGAAATTCCTGAAATGAGTCCGATCATTCACACTAACCCCATAACTCAGCATATATTGATTTTTTTCAGGAGTATCTTTCGTACTGATTTTGATAAAACCTCCGGTAAAATCGGCCGGAATCTCCGGAGAAGGCGACTTCATGATCATAATATTCTCGATCTGGGCACTAGGAACGATATCGAAAGAAAAAGCCCTCGAATCCGCCTCCGAACTAGGAACAGCACTATTATTGATCCATACATTATTGTATCGCTGGGATAATCCCCGGGCAATAACGAACTTATCGTCGATAATCGATATTCCCGGAATACGTTTTACAACCTCCGAAGCATCCCGATCCTGGCTTTTGGTGATCAGCTGACTGGAAACCGCACTCATCACTACAGGCGAAGCCTTAACAGCATTCACCATGGCCACCTCGCTGTTCATCTTACGGACAGCCCGCACAGTCACTTCCTCCAATGCTTCGGTAGCAGCTTCCAGCACGATCTTCAGTTCCACGGTACGATCGTCCGTTATTTCAACCCCTTCCACCTTCAAAGTAGTATAAGACAGACAAGAAACATGTAGGTTATATTTCCCTGCCGGTATCCCGGAAATCGAAAAGCTACCATCCAGATCGGTAGCAGCCCCTTTCAGCGTCTGCTCGAGCATAACAGCAGCACCGATCACCGGTTCCCCACTGTTTTTATCCAATACTGTCCCTTTTATAATCCCTTCAGCTTTCAACAATGCTGTGGGACAGGCCAACCCGATAAAACCAAACAAACAGACCTTAAAAAACACACTTGACATCCAATTCATCATTTGCAATATTATATCTTAAATTCCATTGCAAAGATGAAAAGAGGATGTTACAGACTTGTAACGAAGCTGTTAAGTAAAAATGAATAGAAAAACAGGATTTTTCCGATTGGTCACATAAAAACGACATGCCGTTGTAGTATCGAAGTAATCTTCGTCCGTAGCTGACCGGCATTTATAGGCTTAGACATATAGGCATTAAAACCGTTTTCCATAGCCTTCTGTTCATCCGATGCATAAGCAAAAGCAGTCACCGCAATAATCGGCACTTGCAAAGAGAACTTCCGGATCTCACGGGTGGCTTCATAACCGTCCATCACCGGCATATTGATATCCATCAAAATCAACTGCGGTTCGTATTCCCGGTATAACTCAATAGCTTCCTTCCCGTTCCAGGCATGCAAAAGATGGTAATCCTTTCCCAATATCGATTCGATCAGTTTAAAATTACTCCCGTTATCCTCAGCCACCAAAATAGTCAGGGTCTTTTGTTCGATCCGCATAGGCTCGATCTTTTTTTCCGCCTGAAATTTTTCTGCCGGAGCAATAAAAGGCAGGGTAAACCAAAATGTCGCCCCTTCACCGGTTTCTGACTGTAAGCCGATTTCTCCCCCCATATGCTCTACCAACATTTGGCAAATCGAAAGCCCGAGGCCTGTCCCCTGAGCAAAGCTGTTCAGCTTGACAAAACGTCCGAAAACAGCATCCTGCTTATCCCGGGGTATCCCACAACCGGTATCCCTGACGTAAAAATACAACTGCCCACTCTCCCACAGTTGATAGCCGAAGCGGATACTTCCCTCTTCTGTAAACTTAATGGCATTGGTCACCAGATTGATGATCAGTTGGGACAAGCGGTTTCGTTCCAAATGGACATAACATTCCTGTAAGCCGGGTTCGAAACAAAGTTGCACTTCTTTGGCCGGATCTAATTTTAAACGCAGGGAATTTTCCAGTTCGTCCATCACTTTATTCAGCTCAAAATCAGAATAAACAAACTCCATCGTTCCTGCTTCGATCTTTGATAGGTCCAAAATATCACTGATCAGTTGCAACAACAAAGCATTGTTGTTCTCGATGATACTCACATACTCTTGTTTTTCCTGTCCCTCTTCAGCAGAAGCCAAAATTCCTGAAAAACCGACAATGGCATTCAATGGAGTCCGGATCTCATGACTCATATTGGCCAGGAAGGCCGATTTCAAACGGTTCGATTCCTCTGCCCGTTCCTTAGCCGACAATAATTCGGCTTCTATTCTTTTCCGCTCGGTAATGATCAGCGAAGAGCCAACCAAAGTCAGAGGCTTCCCATATTCATCACGGGTTTCGACTGCCGCCTGAGCTTCAACCCAATCTATCCGGTAATGGTCATTCACTTTGTCGATCACCCGGTATTCCTCTTTCACTTTTGCAATACGCCCTTCGATCAGGTCGGCATAAGCTTTCTTCACTTTCTTCAGATCTTCCTTATGGATTTTTGAAAAATATTGCCAGTCCGGCACAAAAAGTTGCTCTTCATCCACCTCCGTCTCCTCCCTGCTTAATTCGATTGGCCGGTTGACATCACAGAGAATCGTATGAGCCTGTAAATCCCACTTCCAGGGCACAATATTCGCAACATCCAATGCCATGGAAAGCTTTTGGTTGGTCAAGCCCAACTGTTTCTGGGCATGATGAAGCTCCGTACTATCCACGCAGAATATATCTACCCCATGGCCGTCTTCTGTGACATTTACTACGACGTCGTAAAAAATATCGATTTTTTTATAGTAATAGGGGAAAGTCACCGACCGTTTCTCCCAAAGAGCTATATTCACAAAATGCAGAAATTCCGGCATCGACTCCGGAAAGACCTCACTCCCCAGTTTCCCGATAATCTCTTCCCGTTTGAAAAAATTATTTTCAAAATAACGATTTATATCTAAATATCTCGTATCGACAACCTTTCCTTCTGCATCCTTAATCAGCTCTTCATGCATATAAAGGATCGGCATATTATCGATCAGATCCAAGTACCTCTCATTGGCCTGCAATTCTCTGCGTTGTATCATTTTTATCTTTTCCAGTACCCGCAAACGATGATATTGGAAAATTAGCAATACCCCCACTAAAAGAAAACCGATCCCGATCAGTATATACTTATATTTCTCCCAAAAGGTAGGCGGCATATTGTAAAAAACAGTTCCCGGCGGACACAACTCAGGATCGAGGTTACGCTGCAACAACGATTGATAATTAAACACAGGCGTCCCTTTCGGGCCATAGTAAAAAGGGATATCACGTGCCTGACGCCCACCGATAATCTCCCTGATCGTTTCGCAAAGATGAGCGACATAATCTGTTTTATTATAAATAAAACCTCCGATAATTCCTCCTTCCTCTTCGATTCCGACATTCTTAAAAGAAAACAACGGCACCGAAGAAGTGGCTATAATCCGATGGCTGTTAGCATACAACACGGTATTGCCGGCATAAACTCTTTTTTGAAACCAGGATGAAAATAAAATACCCGTTGTCCGGACATCTATCTGATTTAAAATAGTGAAAAGACTATCGATACCGATATCCCTGGAACATAGAAAACGGTATTTCAATTCAGGATATCCGGACTCCATCAAATGTTTCAGATCATAATCATTCTGCTGACAAATATAAGTTTCATCACCGATATACAATACTTCCTTCATACCGGGAATCAACCGTTTCATCAAATCCAGGTTTTCTTCGAAATAGACCTGGATCGGCATAGAGGTCATATTATATTTACCCTGCCAAGCGGTCAAGGGCATACGCTCTTCCGGAGTCAGCGGTTGTTTCTTCAACACCATATCCTTATTTCCGGCATAATCCCGCTCTCCACACAATATGATCGGGATATCCGGCCACTGACGATCCAAATCCTCACACAGAATAAAACTGGCTGTCCCCAATAATACAATCAGTTTCGGAGGACGGGTCTCAAAATCCTTAAAAATATTTTTCTCAAATGCAGCCAATTCCTCTTCACCATCCATCATCAACATATTCATATGCTCGGTATATACCCCCAATTTTTCATCTTGTGAAGCCATACTGACAATCGGATAAATCATGCTGTTACTCCAAGGAGTCGACTCCGTATAAGTATTGATTATCAAGACATAGTTAACATCTCCCTCAACATTTTTACCACACAAGGTATGCACACAACACAAAAGGCAGGCAATCCAACATGCCGTCCTGTAAATATTTTTCATAAAAATTTTAAATTTTCACCCTATTTTATATATCAGGATGCGTAAAAGTAAGGAGAAATAACCATACAGGCAAGAAAATACCCCAATATAAAAGTCCGGATACTTTAAAAAACAAGGACTTAAATGCTCGTCTTTCAAGTTACCCGAGGATTTAAAATTTTCATCGTATAAAATTAGTCATGACCCGAAGTTCCGGTTCCGGCCGTTCTTCCCGTTTCACTCCTTTCAGCAACCAAGCCATATTCCGGCCCAGCATACGCATAGTCTGAAGTCCTTCGGCATCCTCTGTTGCTTCTCCGGGCCGCATCCCATGAACGCTATTCCAGTATTGCGAAGAAACTACCGGCATATTCAGGATAGTAAAATATTTGTTCAACCGGTCGAAAGTGGCACTCGCCCCACCCCGGCGACAAACAGCCACCGAAGCTCCGGCTTTGTAAGCCAACAATTCCGAACAGGAATAAAACACCCGGTCGAGCAATGCACAGAGCGCCCCGTTCGGACCGGCATAATATACCGGCGAACCAACGACGATACCATCTGCTTCCTGCAATGCTTCTCTGACCTGATTATAAAGGGTGTCCTGAAATACACAATGTCCCAACTCTGCACACTTATTACAAGCAATACACCCTTGCACCGCTTTTATCCCAAGTTGGATTATCTCCGTTTGTACACCTTCTTTTTCAAGTGCCCCCGCTACTTCCGAAAGGGCGATAAACGTATTCCCTTTCCGGTGAGGACTTCCATTTATTAAGACGACTTTCATGGCTATTCATTTTTATACCTGCAACAAAATTAAAAAAGAATCATCGGTCTCTCCCATTTCAACCGAGATATTTACTCTATATACGCTTAAAAAAAGCCTCTACAGTAGGTGCCTGAAACTGAAATTCCTTTTCCAGCAAACGGGTAGGTTTCACACATTGGCCCTCGGTCAGCAAAACAGCCCCCTCCCCATAAAACAATCGAAAAAAAACAGTCGGGAGTTTTACGGTTAATCGGGCATGATACCGTCGGGCCAAAGCAGCGGTAAAAGCAGCGTTAGTCGTCTGCTCCGGCGTCACAAAATTAAAAACCCCACTCCATCCGGGCTGGTCGATCACAAATCCCATTGCCCCGATCAAATCAGTTAGAGCAATCCAGGTAAAAGGTTGATTCCCGGACCCGATCACCGTTGCCAATCTACTCTGCAAAGGACGGATAAGTTGCAGAAAAGCCCCACCCTCAGGGGATAATACCACCCCAAAACGCGTAATGATCAATCTGGCCGACTTCCGGATCAGTCCAGCCTCTGCTTCCCAAGCCCTACACAATCCGGCCAAAAAACCATCGCTTTTCACATGACTATATTCATCGTAACAGCCCCGGGAAGGGTAATATCCTACCGCCGAAGCCGAAATAAAAAGCCGAACCCGGACAGTCCGGTTAATCGCATCGACCAGCATACGTGTAGGAATGATCCGGCTATCGTACAATTCCTGTTTATATGCCGTCGTCCAACGATGATTGACAGGGGCTCCTGCCAAATTAATAACGACATCCATTCCTTCCATCAACTTTGCCAAATGATCGGCATTTCCCCGACCGAACCATTTCCGTCCAAGTCCTGTCACTTCATGCCCCTGTCCCGATAAATAACGGGTTAAATGTGTACCGATAAAACCGGTCGCTCCACTAATTGCAATTTTCATCTGCTTGTTTTTCTGAGTTGAACGGAAATAACTCAGTAAAGTTTTTGAACAATCGTTATTCCGCAACTACAACCTCAAAAGAAATAAACAGACGAAAATATTTTTTATATTTTATCCATATGACCAACCTTGAAACACGCAAACCATCACAGTTCGTAACGGTATCTCCCGGAACAACAACAAAAGATCTTCGGGCACTTCATCAAACTCAATCATTTCTCACGCCACACCAGCCCCGGCCCCGCCGTTAGTCAGGGATTCTATTTATTCAGATAAGCATCCGCTTTCTCTTTCATCCGGGACGCCCGTTTGGCACTATCGGGATGACTAGAAAACATCTGCTGAAATTTAGATGCCTTTTGTCCCTCGGACAAATTATTCAACTTCTCCAGTGCATTAGCCATCCCATAAGGATCGAAACCATGTTTGATACAAAATTCAAACCCATATTCATCGGCTTCAGTTTCTTGTTTTTGTGAAAATTGAGCATTCGACAAGGCTTGGGCAATCTCCCCCAGTTGTGAATCGGTCAATTTTTCCAATACTCCTCCTGCAGCTCCTGCCGCGCTCTTTGCAGCAGCAGCCAAATAGGCATTTTTCATGGCATCCTTGCTGTCGGTATGTACGACATGACCGATTTCATGACCGATAACTGCCATCAGTTCGTCGTCATCCATCAGGTCCATCAAGGCCGAAAATACCCGAATACTCCCGTCTCCGCAAGCAAACGCATTGATATCCACCACCTCATATACCTTATAGTTCAATTTCAAACCTTCTACCTCCCCTACTTTTTTCATCAGCGAATCCAAACGTTTAGAATAAGCCGATCCGGGGTCTGAAACCGGATTTTGCTCATCCATCCATTTCACCGACTCACGGCACAAAGCAGCTACATCCTCATCCGACAAGGTAATGGCAGAAGCCACTTCCGAAGCCGCATTCAACACTTTCTTCGTATTGATCGTACGGTTTCCGATTTTTATCTGAGCCTGTCCCCAGCTCACACTTCCGGCCAACACCAGAACCACTAACATCCATTTTTTCATTTCCTTCCTATTTTTCATATTAAACCGCACAAAAATATAAAATAGTTCTTATAATCAGAATCACCACTCGATTTCTGCCAATCCTTTACTCCGGAAATAGGCATTGGCTTTACTGAAATGCTTGCATCCGAAAAAGCCCCGGTCTGCAGACAGCGGGGAAGGATGGGGAGCCGTCAGTACACAATGCCGAGTACGGTCGATAAAAGCCCCTTTTTTCTGAGCATACGCCCCCCACAACATAAACACGATATGCTCCCGTTCATCATTCAGTCGCCGGATCACGGCATCCGTAAACTCTTCCCAGCCTTTTCCCTGATGCGAACCGGCCTGATGTGCCCGTACGGTCAGAATGGCATTGATCAATAATACTCCCTGATCCGCCCAGCGCTCCAAACGTCCCGAACGGGGAATAGGCTTCCCCAGATCGTTCTGTATCTCTTTGAAAATATTTACCAACGAAGGCGGGAAAGGAACTCCGTCCATCACCGAAAAGCAAAGTCCGTAATACTGCCCCGGCTCGTGATAGGGATCCTGCCCCAGAATGACTACCTTTACCTTTTCAAAAGGACAAGTATTGTAAGCATGAAAAATCCGACTTCCCGGAGGGAAAACCGTATAACGCGCATATTCCTCTTTCACAAATCCCACTAAATGCTCAAAATAGGGTTTATCGAACTCTTCCTGTAATTGTCTCCGCCAGCTTTCTTCTATTTGTACTTTCATAGTAATTTGAAATCACAGACACCACTACATATTTCATTTATTTTTGCAAAAATAACATAATAACCACAAATAAAAAAATGAATACAGGGAATCGGATCTGCATTCCCTGATTCGGTTGAAAGATCACCTTTACAAAGAAAAAAATGCTCCATGCATATTTACACCAGGACCTCATACCTACGTTCCCTGGTCCTGAATTGTCTCATCCACCAGATAAACGATCGACTCATACGGTTGTTCGATATGGTCCTGCATCGCAATCTCACAGGTCCGTGCCAAAGAATAACAACCGTCGAACGATTCATGGCCAATTTCATCCCGTTCATCCCGGGTTGCCGAATCAGACAACTCCGGAAAAATGAAACCACGGTCACCGGAAGCCCCGCAACATCCCCAATTGTCAGGTAATATAACTTCCCGGGCACATTTACGGGCAATATCGAGCAACACCGGAGTAAGTCCCATGATCTGACAGGAACAGGTCGGATGAAGTAAAATCCGATTTTTCGGGCGAATAACTTTGATTCGGGGTAAAACAACTTCTTTGAGCCATTGTGTGATATCCATGATTTTCAATTGCTTGTATTTCTCCCGGTTTTCGGGGGTAAGTATGTCCCCACCGGTTTCAAACAACAGTGTATGTGTACACGAAGTGGTATCACAGAATATCGGAATCCGTCCTCCGCCCGACCATTTATAAAAACTTTCTATCGTACGGTTGGCGGTCAACCGCTGTCCCGCAGGATTTCCCTTATGTTCCCAAATCTGTGAACAACACAACCCATGCGCCTCTTCTGGCAGACTTACCCGAATCCCGGCTTTACCGGCCAACCGCAGTACTACTGTGATCAAATCGTCTTTATGCAAACCCGAAGCACCGAAAATACGGGTGACACAAGCCGGGAAATAAACAAAATCGGGATTCGCTTCTTCCCGGTAATGTAATTTTCGGGGCATCGGAAAATGAGACGACCAATGAGGCACCTGATGCGATATCCTGTGTAAAAAATCGGTAGCCCAAAGCAGAGGATAAGGTGAAATAACCCGTTCCGTACCTACAGCCACCTTCAACATAGCACGCAGGTCGGTTTCCACCGCTCCGAAATGTTCTGCTCCGTAGTGCAGGATATCCGACTCTGCGGGAGTTGCCTTTTTAGCCCGGATAGCATCGGTGACCACAGCCGTGCTGATCCCCATAGGACAAGGCACCTGACACATCCCATCCGCCGCACAGGTCTGTTCGCCGATATAGTCATATTCTTTTTCCAGCTCCCTGCTACCGGTCCGTTCAATAATTCGTCGGGCCTGCAATCGCTGGCGAGGTGTTAGCGTAACATAACGAGAAGGACAAACATGCTCACAAAACCCACATTCGATACATGTATCGGCCTTTTTATAGTTCAACTCCCCGGCAAAAAGTGTCATCTTCTTGATCGAATGTAAATGGGCATCCGGATCTTCATTCAGGATCACTCCTTTATTCAGTATACCCTTCGGATCTGCCAGTCTTTTCAGTTCCTGCATCATAGCGTAAATTTCAGTTCCCCACTCCCGCTCGACAAAAGGGGCGACAGCACGCCCGGTACCGTGTTCACCTTTTAGCGAACCGTCGAGCGAAAGTACCAGTGTGACCATTCCTTCCATAAAGCGGGAAAAGTTATTGACCTCGGTTACAGTCTCCATCCCCGAAGTCACCAAGGGATGTACATTTCCATCGCGGGCATGTCCGAAAATAGAACCTTCATAACCATGTTTTCGGAATAACTGCTGTAATCCTCCAACCAGATCAGCCAGTTTTCCAACCGGAGCAGCCACATCTTCGAGTACCACGGCATTACCCGGAATACGAGCCCCTGCAACACAAGGAAAAATGCCGTTACGGACCTCCCACAGCTTTTCCCGCTCGCTCACCGTATGGGTGAACTCTTCCATATCGACCATACCATCCAATTTCTTCAGCCGGGGCTGTAGACGTTTTACCATATCCTGCATTTCTTCCGGCGACTGTGCACCATAATCGATCAGCATAGCTGTCGTCCCCCGGGGTAATTCCGGACGGTTTCCCAGGCTGCTGAGGGCAGCATAATCCATCATCTCTACCGATACCGCTCCACTTTCTCCGAGGAGAGCTGCAGAAGCCGCCGCTTGCGTAGCATCCTTGAAATAAAGCATCGCCGAACTATACACAGGCATCAGCGGCAAGGTGTTCAACTCCGCCGAAACGATAAATCCCAAAGTACCCTCCCCACCGATCAGCAGATGAGCGAAAATATCCATCGGGTGTTCGAAATCGACGAAAGCATTCATGCTGTACCCGGTTACATTCTTGATCTTATATTTTTCGATAATCCGGTTACGGATTTCATCGTTCTTCAGGATTTGTTCCCGTATCCGCAACAACCCCTGACATAACCATTCTTCCTCCTGCTCAAAGCGTTGCCGATCAGCAGCAACACTACTATTGTAGCGATGGCCGTTAGCCAACATAAACTCGATAGCACTTAAAGTATGGTAGGAATTATAACGCGTTCCGGTCTGCATCCCACTACTGTTGTTCGAAAGTATTCCCCCCATCATAGCCGCTATAGCCGAAGCAGGATCCGGCCCGATTCTTGTCTGGTATTTTTTCAATATCGTATTGATCTGATGAGCGGTCAACCCCGGCTCAAACCAGATTTTCCGTCCATGATCACGTACCTCGCTTTTCTTCCAGGCCGTACGCAATTCACAGATAATCCCTTCATTAACACTCTGTCCCGACAACGAAGTCCCTCCGGTACGGAAAGTGACGTTCACCCCGGCTTCCGAAGCGATAGCCAGCAACTGTTGTACCTGCTGCGGGGTATCGGGCCGAACGATGACTTCCGGTTTGATATCGAAGTAAGAACCGTCCCGGGAATAAATCTCCCGGTAAAGATCGGAAGCGAGAATCTGGTGGGTATCGAATATTCCACCCAAGCGATGTAAAAGTTGTCTGTTCATATCATCCCCGATTTTTACGCCTATACCACATTTCCCCATAAGCAGCTACCTGTAACGACCCGCCGATCAGCCCCAACACCGAAGCCATCGAAAGCCAAGAACTAACCCCATGGAAATCAGGCAAAATTGCAAAAAACAGAACAAAAAACAGCAAGACCGATGCCAGTACTCCGCTCAAACGCGTCAGAATATTGGTAAAAAAACTCAGTGCTACCGCCCACCAACAGATTCCGATCAAAATCACCCATACCACCGGACGTCCTACGCCCTGAGGTACCATAGCCGCATCTGCAGCAGTATGTGCAAAATGCAAATACCCATAAACAACATAGGCCAAACCTAACATAATCCGGCCAAAACTTAAAACAGGTTTCATCGATATCATATTTACTATTTACCGATTAAACCCATTCTCCTCCCGATTTGTTACAGCCCATCGTAAAAAAATACTCCAAATCCATCTACTTCGATTTCAATTTTCGGACAGACAATTTTACCTCCGTTAACGCAGATACCTCTCAAAGTTACCTGACTATCCTTCACATTCAAGTGAACCAGAACTCCATCAGCGGTGAGTCGGCAATCGGCCGACCAAGAAATAACCAAATCAGCTCCAGCCGCCTCTTCCGGAAAGAAAGCCATCTTCTCCCACTCACAACTATCGCAGATCGTCAATAAATCGGTTTAACATGATTATTTTCCATCCCTTTGCCGATTAGAATTCACATTTACAAAAAACATATTCACCTATCGTGTGATGAAATTATATTCCTAAACCGAAGATGTCTTTCACTTATTTAAATCCCCCCTGAGGACCAGATTTAATAATCCAATTCCACCCTACCAAACTATAAAATAAGTCGCAATATCAAGAAAAGAAGGATCTATTTTATCACTTCCGATTTTTTTAATTTTAGGTTTTGTATAAAATCACAGGGACTGCATATATCATATTATAATCCCCTACCCCGACAAATCAAGGTTATTGGTACGTTTTAAAAGCGTCTAAACCAATCCCCTTCCCTAATCACAACCACCCCGGCAAACTTCAGAACCCCTTGCTTTCCCTGTAACTAAAAACCATACTTCTATCCACCATCCGGAGTATACCAAACACTTAGATACAACTTTATTTTTTGATATAGATCAAATTCTTCTGTAAAGAAACGTATTATTTTTGCACTCCGAAAATTTGATTACAATGAAAAAGAGTCTTATCGCTTTAGCTTTCGGCACATTAGGATTAGGGATTGCCGAATTTGTCATGATGGGCATTTTGCCCGATGTTGCCAAAGCTTTAAATATCAGTATCGCTACTGCAGGGCATCTGATATCGGCTTATGCGATCGGGGTATGTGTAGGCGCTCCGCTTCTGATCATCGCCCGCAAATATCCGTTGAAAAATATTCTATTGGTATTGGTGAGTATGATTATGCTGGGAAATATCATTGCAGCTTCTGCGCCCAACTATTGGATTTTGATGTTGGGGAGATTTATCTCAGGTTTACCCCACGGTGCTTATTTCGGTGTCGGTTCTATCGTTGCTGAAAAACTCGCCGACAAAGGAAAAGGATCGGAAGCCGTATCGATCATGATAGCCGGTATGACGGTGGCTAATTTATTCGGTGTACCCCTGGGTACTTCGCTGAGTGCAGCGATTTCCTGGAGGATGACTTTTTTATTGGTAGGCGTTTGGGGAGTGCTTATCCTCTACTATATCTGGCGCTGGGTGCCTCAGGTAGAAAAACTACCCGATACCGGTTTCAAGGGACAGTTCCGTTTTTTGAAATCACCGGCTCCCTGGTTAATCTTAGGAGCGACCATGCTCGGTAACGGAGGTGTATTTTGCTGGTATAGCTACATCAACCCCTTACTGACTCACGTGTCCGGCTTTCGTCCTGAGAGTATCACGCTATTGATGGTATTGGCCGGCTTCGGAATGGTCGTCGGCAACCTGGTCAGCGGCCGGCTTTCCGACCGTTTCACCCCGGGACGGGTAGCAGCTTTCACGCAGGGCAGTCTCTCCATTTTACTGTTACTGATCTATTTCCTCGCTTCTATCTCCTGGTTGTCGGTCATTTTAATGTGCCTCTGTACTGCCGGACTATTCGCCCTTTCGAGTCCTCAGCAAGTTTTACTCATCCGTTTCTCCCCCGGAGGAGAAATGTTAGGGGCAGCCAGCGTACAGGTCGCTTTTAATCTTGGAAACGCTATCGGAGCATATTGCGGAGGATTACCGTTACAAGCCGGTTTAAGTTACCGCTATCCGGCATTGCTCGGAACCTTCTTTGCCCTCGTCGGTTTTATACTACTGGTCCTTTTCTCCAGAAAATATGAAACTGCCCGGCAACATGTATAAAATAATTTCAACACACCATGAAAATTACACACATCGGAATCTGGACCAAACAATTAGAAGTATTGAGGAGTTTCTATACCACCTATTTTCAAGGGAAGTCCCATGCAAAGTATGTAAATCCGAGAAAAGGTTTTGAATCTTACATGCTTCATTTCGAAGGAGGATGTACATTGGAAATCATGTCCCGGACAGATGTAGACCAGGTACGGAATAGTGAAGACCGGGAATTCATCGGTTTTGCCCATCTTGCCTTTTCAACGGGGAGTAAAGATCAGGTCGATCGACTGACAGAGCGTCTCCGGCAGGCAGGGTACAAGGTCATCGGTGAACCCCGCACAACCGGAGACGGTTTTTACGAAAGTGTGATTCTGGACCCGGACAACAACCGGATCGAAATCAGTGCTTAACTGATCAAATCCCGATAATTCGTATGCCTCAATAAAAAGGCTTGAGCAAAAGCACAGTTCGGGATCACACTATAATGGTGATCCCGGGCATAATCCAGTGCGTACTTCATCAAAGCCGATCCAACTCCCATACCTTCCATCGGTATCGGAACAAGGGTATGAAATATATCCATCACTCCATCCTCCAGGTCGTACTCTACAAAAGCCATCAAGCCGTTTCGGTCGTATTCGAAACGATGGCGCTTCTCATCATGCTTCACATTATATTCCATAGCTTCTCTTTTTAAATAAGTCACACTGATGATACGTTTTCTACCCTTTACTGTTACACGATATTCCGTCAAGAAACGCCGGCAACAGAAATGAAAGTTTTCCGTATAACAAAGAAAAAAGGATAAAACGAGACTATGAATCCAGGAATCGATATTGGGGAGAGAATACGGCTTGTGTTTAAAAAGACAGGGTGGTCTGTAGCTTATTTCGCTCAGCAAATTCAAAAAGACAGAACCATCGCATACAACATTTTTAAACGAAAAATCATAGATACGTCATTACTTTACGATATTTCCATGGCATTAAACACGGATTTCTTTCAATATTTTTCCGATTGCCTGGCAGAAAATAACAAACTTATCCGCATGGAAAAAGAAAAAAATCTTCTCCTCATCCGGTAAAAAAGAAAAAAATCCTCTTAGAACTGGAAATCACGGAAGAAGAATACGGACATTTCATGAACCATATATTGAAAGCGGGACAAAATCCCGGTTCTGCCCAAGAACCTGATTCTTCTAATCGGTAAATTTGATCCGACCATCCACCCGGGGGATTATTTTTCCCTTCGTCTGAATATATTCGATCAGCACATCCGATAGAGAGCGGGAGGTATTTTCCCTCCCTGTAATATTTTCCAATCCAGCCTCATAGCCATCTTTCCCGGCCGCAACATAATCACAGGTAGCCATATAATACATTTTATCGTCTTCAATAGGCCGGCCGGCTATCGTCAATGTTCTCACCCGCCCGGAATCGTAAACCACCCGTACCTCACGGGACACCTGAGCAAAAGCTCCGTTGCCCAAAGGGATAGAGGCGATATAATCGAACAATCGCCGGACTTCACTACCGGATAAGGCTACCACCTCGAGGACGTTATCAAAAGGTAATACGGCCAAAACATCTCCTTTGGTTATTTTACCGGCAGGCAGGCTTTCCCGGATACCACCGGAATTAGTCAAAGCAAAATCGACCTTCAGATTCAACTTCCCGGCCTTCCATTTTAAAGCATCGGCTACCAGATCTCCCAAAGCCGTCTCGCCATAACGGGCCAGATTCTCTCCATCCTGAAAAAGGGAAAATTCTTCGGTAGCCTCCCCTACGACGGTTGCCAAATCCTTCTCCGCCGCTTCGACATAAGGCCGCAATTGCAGGCTCAAAACAGAATCCGGCTGAAATCCTTTTATCAATACCGGTTTCCAATAAAATCCTACAAAACGTCCTTTTTTCATTCTTATAATACCTTCACCGACGTATCTTCCACTCTGATTAGCCGTAACGATCGTCGTCTTATGGATATGCTCCGGCCGCTCGATAAAAGAATGTGAATGTCCGTCGACCAAAATATCGATACCGTCTACTTCCTGTGCCAATCGGTAAGAAGTGATAAAACCGGGTGCCGACTCGGTAAATCCGAGATGAACCAGACCGATAATCAGGTTTACCTGTTGTTTTTTCAATAACTTAACCACTTTCCGCGCCGCCATCACCTCATTTTCGAAAGTCACTTCCCCGGCATGGATACTGACATTTTCTGTATTCTTCGTAGTCAATCCAAAGATTCCTATTTTCACTCCTCCTATTTCTTTGATCAGATATTCTACTCCCAACGGAGTTCCATTCCGTTGGATATTAGACGTCACAAAAGGAAATTCGGCCCATTGCATCTGCTTCAACAAAACGTTCAGGGGTTTATCGAATTCATGATTCCCTACAGTAACAGCATCATATCCCATGTAATTGTAAGCCAAGATATCGGGCTTTGCATCCGCCCTATTCGAAATAGCTTGCCCGGTATTGATATCCCCGGCATCGACCAGGAGCACATAAGGATTCTTCTCTCTCACCATCCGGATAAAAGTAGCCCGCTCAGCCATTCCCCCCACACTATCCACAGGCAAAATGCTACCGTGACTATCATTGGTATTCAAGAGTATGATTTGATACTCCCGGTTATTTTGATAAATATACAGTCCTAAAACGGCAATGACTACCACCATAGTCATCCCCCATATCTTCAGCGCTCTCATTATTTTTACTTTAATCGGTCATTCGTCACACCAACCTTGTTCGGCAGCCAAAGATAGAATAATCTATCGAATATTTCTTTGATATTCTATTCACAATTTAATAACTTTACCCACGTGAACACAAAAACAATAAATGATGCAAGAACTAGCAATAAAAGATCTGACTGAAAATTTTTTTGAAGCGATCGGTAAAGAATGGATGTTGGTGACTTCCGGTTCAAAAGAAAAATTCAATACGATGACAGCCAGTTGGGGTGGTATCGGTTTTCTCTGGAACAAAGCAGTTGCTTTTATCTTTATCCGGCCCGAGCGTTACACTTACGAATTTATAGAAAAGAACGACATGCTGACACTTTCTTTCCTGGGTAGTGGTAACCGTTCTATATACAACATTTGTGGAAGTAAATCCGGGCGTGATACAGACAAAATCAAAGAGAGCGGACTGCTTCCCCTAACGACCCCGGATGGTAACGTGACCTTCGAACAAGCCCGTCTGACCCTCGAATGCCGTAAACTATACGGCCAATTGTTATCTCCCGAGCATTTTATCGATAAAAGTCTGCCAGACAAATGGTATGGAGCACAGGGAAATTTCCATAAAGTGTATGTCGTGGAAATCCTGAAAGTATGGGAGAAATAAGCGGTTCAATATAGCCACAGCAGGATTCGTAAAGTTTATAAAGCTTCGGTTTCGCCCAATCGTCACATACCGATAAGATCCGATACTTTACAAACATTACGAATTTTATAAACTTCAAACTGATTCAAGCCGGTTTTACGACACTACGTCCTAACCATACTAAAACAATTCCCAATACAATACTCAATACCAGATAAGCCGAAAAATACCCCCAATGTTTATTCTGCATCAGTAAAAACATGTCGTCGGCAAAGGACGAAAACGTAGTGAAACCACCACAGAAACCGGTGATCAGAAATACATTCATATTGGCAGAAATCAGGTGAGCTTTTTCAGCCATACCGAAGAATATTCCGATGACAAAACTACCGATAATATTCACTGCAAAAGTTCCCCATGGAAAAGGAGAAGAAAAAACATAATGAGCTAATTTACCTACCAAATAACGCAGGCAAGTACCGATAAATCCTCCTGCCCCGGCAATCAACATCGCTTTAAACATAGTTTCAAATTTTATAATTTAACAATTAAACTTTCTCCGGTAAATGCTTCAATACCAAAGGTCCGACAAGCAGGGTAATCACTCCTCCCAATACGAGCACAGCAATCGCTACGATTAAAACCAGTTTACCTCCCCCGAGTTGCAGTAACGGAGGGATAATAAAGGTAGCGATAATAGCCCCCAATTTACCTAATGCAGAGGCAATCCCCTCTCCACTCGCCCGCTCCTGTAAAGTATAAATCCGGCTCGGTAATTCGAAGGTGGAAAGATGCGGCCCGGCATTTAAAGCCAGTTCAAATAATAAGAATCCGCCTAAGGTCACTCCCAACGGTGCCTGATAGATATACCCTAAAAGGGTGACGAATAATCCGAGAGCACAAAGAAAGAAACCGAAGGTCTGGGCATGGAGCAGGTTCAGTTTTCGGACGATAGTCAATCCGATGATAAACCCCAACATAACGAAGAAGTTGATATAAAACGTAAAACGCAAAGATTCAACCACCCTGGGGAAAGCTTTGCCGCTTTCGGGAATCAATCCTAAGGTCAGTAACAACACAGGAGTAAATATACCGATACCGTATACTCCCATGCCTTCACATCCCCACGGAATACCGCTGAGAACAATCCGTTTTATATTTCCCCGGGCAAAAATATCCCGGCGGGAAGATTGGGGCCGGGTTGTCTTATCTTTTTTACTGGCCAACTCACCGATGTACACATCCTGCCCCAGAAAATGTTTGACATTCTTCTCAGCTTCCTCTACTTTCCCATGAAGAGCCAGCCATTCAGGGCTCTCCACAAACCAGAGACGAGCCAGAAAAGTGACGACAGCAAAAAATGTCAGAAATAAAAACAAATGATTCCAAATCTCCGGATCGGAAGATTCTTTCAATACATACCAAGCCACCAGGATCATCCCGATATTTCCTAAACCAGAAGTAGCCTTGGAAATTCCCAACATGGTCCGCTTCCATTTTTTAGGCATAATCTCTGAAACATACGAAGGATCTAAAGCATACGCCCCGCCTATCGCAAAACCGATCAGTAGCAAACAGACCGTCAATACCACCAGAGAATGACTGAAATAAACACCCAGCGAAGCCCCGGCAATGACCAGCGGACAAAGCCGGAAAAAGAAAAGATACCCGTATTTATCACTGAACCGCCCGAAAAACAAAGACCCCAGCATTATACCGATCAATCCGCAAGCAAAGATAAACCCCTGCAACCAGGGAGATAATCCAGGATGATGGGTCATGGCGATCAAGGGAGCGATAACACCCACCAAAATAGCCAATGCCCCACCAAAAAACTGTCCGGCAGAGGCAATCATTAAAATAAGGATATGCCCTCTACGTAAAGGCATCGTATCCATGTTATATTCCGGTAATTTTTGACTCTCTACCATAAATCTGAAATTTCTCTATCCTTGTTGTAATATCTTTTTATCCAGATTCAGATGCGGCCACAGGAACAACCAGGTTGCCACACAAAACGGACCGGTTAATGTCGGAATCCCCAACGGAGAAAAGAAAGTATCCATACCGGCCTGAATAAATACGGTAGCGAAGATTCCCAGCAAAGTCCAGATGGCGGTCCGCCAATTGACCTGATAAAAAGTCATTCCCAACGCTATAGCAGTAAGCACCGGACTAAAGCTGAACAAACCGTTGGCGATATCCCCACCGTTACATTGATACAAAATGGCAACGGCCAATGCCAGGGCAGATCCGATAGCAGCCCAAATGGCAGCCCAATAGTTGCTGATCGCCAATCCGATCAAAAACAACAATCCGGTCACCCAGGATTTGATCAGAAAAACCTGCCCGATTCCAGTCAGCCAATAGATCACCAAGTCTTTAAAACCGGTATCGAATGCCGAAGAAAAATTACCGGGCAATTCGGGAGCACCTAATCCGGAATCGGGCAGTCCGTGCATAATCCGCGCAGCCATCAGTACGAACCAGGTGGTCAACACAAAAGGAAAAGTAAACGAACTCACTTTATAAGGAGCCAATAAATGGTTCAATCCGACCATCACCCAGGTTGTCATAGAGGAAAAGATAACAATGGCCAACCACATTAAGGGTACATTCCCTAAAAATGTCGGTAAGGCACATCCGACCAAAACCCCGTTGAATCCCCAAAGTCCGGCAGTTCCTTTCTCTGCGGGATACCTCAGGAGATATCCGGTAATCGTGGACATAAATACACCGGCCAAAGCCCCCCAAGCCACTGCCGGATTACCCGTTACATAAGAGCCGTAGAAAATCCCGGCTAAAAAGAATAATCCGGTCCAGGCATTATCCTGGAACATCACCTGTCCTGTTCCTTTACACAGGATTTTCCAAAAACCAAAAGAAAATACTCTTGGCAAAGTTGCTGCTTGTGTTTCCATAATTTTTGTTTTTCATTTTTATCTCCAGGCAAACTCTTCAGGTAAAGGTTTACCCTTGACTTGCATTCGTACAGTTGAACAAAATTGCCGGACAACTTTCTTCACCGGAGAGGTTTCTTTCCCCAACACTTTGAATATCAACCCACAGTCATTCGGCAGATGACTTATTCCGACTGCAATATCTTCCTGACGGTCGATATAAGCTTTTGTCTGCTCATAAATCCGGGAAGTTTCCTGAGGAGGAGTCAATACAACGACATTGGCAAAAACATCATAATCATGCATCGTTCCGATAGCCCGTACAGGATTCAGGAAAGGCTCGGCAACCAATTTCTCACGGAACAGAAGCGTACCGTCGGGTCGGTGGGCCCGTGTACAAACCGACAGCAAGTCGTATTCGAACAATTCCCCTTCTCCGTAATATTTCCTTCCTCCCATATAGATCTCCGAATAGAATAAAGTCGCAGTCGGATCGATTTCGATATCCGTATCAGTAATATAACGACTGTGACGGCAAGGGATAGTCGCTTCGGGCATATATTCAAGATAGGCATTCTCTTCCAATACAAAGCACTGTTTCAGTCCTGAAAAATTATATACCATCTCGGCAATTTTCGTTGCTGCACCGGTAGATATACAGGCATAAGCATCCTTACGGACGGTAAAACGGTTTTCATAGCGGTCCCCATCCACATTCGGCCCTCCTGACGACAGAATATAAACACAGGGCATTTCAGGCATCCCCTCGTCAAAGTACAATTCTTGCTGTACAATGAGCGGAGCCCGCCTGTCCCAATGCCGCATAATCGACTTCTTGTCTTTATCCAACTCGAATACCAGATCCAGCGAACCGAATTTTCCCGGTGCACCTAAACGCATCGCCTTCGTCGGTTCGAGATAAGGCTTCAATTCTCTACATGTCGTATAATCGTTCATACTTTCATCTCTTCAACCTCTTTTTCCGAAACACGGTCGAACAAGGCCATATCCCGGATCAGAGTAACCAACTCTTTAATACCTTCACCGGTCATACAATTGGTGAACACAAAAGGCTTTCCCGGACGCATCAATTCAGAATCACGGCGCATTACTTCCAGATCGGCATGTACATAAGGAGCCAGATCGGTTTTATTAATGACCAGTATATCCGAATAGGAAATTCCGGGACCGTCTTTACGCGGGATTTTATCACCGGCAGCCACATCGATCACATAAATAAAAAAGTCCACCAGCGCAGGACTGAAAGTCAAAGTCAGGTTATCTCCTCCCGATTCGATCAATACGACGTCGCTATCGGGAAATTTAGTTTCCATTTCCTCGACAGCGGCAATATTCATCGAAGGGTCTTCCCGTACGGCCGTATGGGGACAAGCACCGGTCTCGACACCGATAATCCGTTCTTCTGCCAGATAACCTTTCAACATTTTACGGACATGTTTGGCATCTTCGGTGGTCACGATATCGTTGGTAATAATCAAAACCTGTAAACCCAATTTCAAAAAATAAGGAGTAATGGCTTCGATCAAAGCTGTTTTCCCGGAACCAACCGGTCCGCCGACGCCAATTCTGCATGTATTGCTCATAATAATTTCAATTTTTTAGATTTTAATTCATAAACATCCTCATCTTCCCTTTTTCATGCAGCGAAGCGATGACGTCCATTTCGGGGGCAAAAGCCTGCATATCTTCAAAGTTCAGTTCACGCACGATTTTATAATTTTCTGCCGCCTCCGTACAAAGCCGGTAAAGGATAGCCTGGGTCTCATAGTGGGAAACTTTGACACACCGTAAAGCCGCATTGAGAATCATATTGATCGCTCCATACTCGATAGCCACGAACAGATCTTTCTCTGTAGAACCATTTTGCTGAAAATAAATCGCTTGTGCTACAGGATAGGTTCCCGGTGTTCGTTCTGCCCGAATATCTTCCAACCAACGGCTCATCCAGGGACTATCGGTAATCTGAGTACAAATTTCGGCCATTTTTTTCCCCATACGGATCAACATCAGCCGGGCTTCCGCATTCATTTTACAAAGGATGATTTGCCGGTCAGCCTCCAGAATCGTCTTATAGTTTCCGCCGGCAGCAGCCCGAAAAGCGATCAGGGCCGCTATAGCATCACTGTAAATGGTCTGACGGAGAGCCGTACGGGTATATTGTTCAAGCGTTTGAGCATCGTATACGATCCCTTCGAATGCAGCCGTTTCCAGCCCATTAGAAAAAGAAAACGTTCCCACCGGAAAAGCAGAATCCGAAAATTCAAGTAAACGCATCAATCGGGTAATCTCATCAATCATCATGTTATATTTTCAGGGTTAAGATTTCGGTAGTTTGTATAGTAATCATGAATGTACCTCCCCGTATTCATGCCGGTGGGAATGTTCGTGATCGTGTGTATGATCGTACCCGTGTACGGCATCGTGATGATGGGTGATCTCCTGCGAACTTCCCCCGAACAGTTGCCTGATTTCATGTGGTGCCAGAAAAGGGATCACTTCCAACCCGGTCTGAAATTCATAGGTAATATCTTCAAAATGATGGGTATCCATTACACTGGTCATCACCTTCTTGTCTACAGTCAAAGGGATATATAATTTTGTACCCTTCACGATAGCCGGCCAATGTTGGTTACCAACGGCATGCCCAAGTTCGACACAACGACGAATAATCTCTTCAGGTGTTTTCGCTGCAATCTTTTTCAATTCGACGACCAATACCGGTTTCAATGCGATACGTATCACGATGGCCACTTTCCGCTCCGGGTCATATTCGAGTATATCCCCATTTTCGATCTGACTGTGACGCTTCAAAGCGACGGCATATTCCTGTCCGTCCGAACCTTTAGCAATGAAGCGACTTTTCTGAGCCGTCCATTGATCCAGCTCCAGGTATTCGATTTTTGTGTTTTTCAATTTCTCCGCCCATTGCGGGTCAGTTGTCATATTTCCTATGACTTCAGAAAATATTTTCATAAAAAGAATTTTATAGAGGAAGTGCAATCGAAAGGTTACAAAGGCACTTCCTCATCGGTGAATAAATTGTTCGATAAACCTTCGGATCAACTAAACCAATAGAGTTGTGCCAAAGAGAACTTCTGTGCCGGTTTAACATAAGCCTGCCGGCCATCGATAAACACTTCAAAAGTCTCGGGATTGACATCGATCTTAGGCATATTTCCGTTGAGTACCATATGTGGTTTACCGATCTGACGGCAACCGTGTACCGGATAAACGATCCGTTGCAACCCGTATTTCTCTTTAATACCGGCATCATGAGAAGCCCGGGATACAAAAGAAATACAGCTCTTCGGCATAGCCGAACCGAAGCTGCCGTACATCGGCCGGTAGTATACAGGCTGTGGTGTCGGCAAAGAAGCATTCGGGTCACCCATATTCGCCCAGTTGATCATTCCCCCTTTGATGACTAATTTAGGTTTAGTACCGAAAAATGCCGGTTCCCACAATACGAGGTCGGCCATTTTGCCTTTCTCGACAGACCCTAACACTTCCGAGAAACCATAAGTCAAAGCCGGGTTAATCGTCAATTTTGCCAAATAGCGTAATACCCTGAAGTTATCGTTATCAGCAGAATCCTCTGCCAACTTTCCCCTCACCTGTTTCATATAACTTGCCATCTGGAAAGCACGTAAAAAGTTTTCACCTACACGTCCCATAGCCTGAGAGTCGGAAGAAATCATCGAGATAACCCCCAGATCGTGCAGTATATTTTCAGCAGCCTGAGTTTCGGGACGTACCCGGCTTTCTGCAAAAGCAACGTCGGACGGAATTTTCGGATTCAGGTTGTGACATACCATAATCATATCGAACAACTCAGCCTGGGAATTGATACCGAACGGCAGCGTAGGATTGGTAGAAGACGGAAGTACATTTGCCAGAGAAGCCACCTTCAACAAGTCGGGAGCGTGTCCGCCACCGGCACCTTCAGTATGATAAGTATGAATCGTACGTCCATCGATAGCAGCGATCGTATCTTCCACATATCCGCCTTCGTTCAACGTATCGGTGTGAATAGCCACCTGAACGTCGAATTCATCCGCTACAGCCATCGTAGCCCGAATAGCAGCAGGAGTACTTCCCCAGTCTTCATGAATTTTAAAACCACAAGCACCGGCTAACATTTGTTCAACCAACGGACGACGAACAGAACAGTTACCTTTGCCCAGAAAACCGTAGTTTACAGGCAGGCCATCGATGGATTGTAACATCCGTTTCATATTCCAGGTACCGGAAGTAATAGTCGTACCGTTGGTACCGTCGGTCGGTCCGACACCACCACCGACAAGCGTAGTGACTCCATTACTCAGGCAATGGTAGGCTTGCTGCGGTGCGATCATGTGTACGTGACCGTCGATAGCTGCAGCTGTCAGAATCAGATGTTCTCCCGAAATGGCATCGGTAGCAGCTCCTGTTACCAATTCAGGGGTAACTCCCCGCATGATATTCGGATTGCCGGCTTTACCGATTCCGGCAATTTTACCGTCTTTTACTCCGACATCCGCTTTGATCACCCCCAATATCGGGTCGATAATCGTTACATTAGTAATGACTAAATCCAACGTACCCCCTTCTGAAGTCGTAGTATTCGCCAAACCCATACCATCCCGTAAGGTTTTACCACCTCCATAGACTACCTCATCGCCATATACACAAAGGTCTTTTGTAATTTCAACATACAGATCGGTATCTCCTAAACGGATTTTATCACCTACGGTAGGGCCGTAAAGGTCGTTATATTGTTGTCTTGATATTGTTGCCATAATTACTTTGTTTTTTGATTCTTTTTCTGGAGGTCAGCTTCTGCACTGGCTTCATCTATGATTTTAAAACCCAAATTTTTTGCATTCCCGATGGCCTGAATCCGTTTCGGATAATAAGTCGGAGCATCTTCATCTCCGGTAAATCCTTGTACCAACCCATTGAATCCCATAACATACTGTTTACCGGAATAAGCGACGACTTCAACCTCTTTTTCATCACCCGGTTCAAAACGTATAGCTGTTGTTGCCGGAATATTCAGGTGACAACCGAAAGCTTTTGCCCGGTCGAATTCGAGATACCGGTTCACTTCGAAGAAATGGAAATGCGAACCGACCTGAATCGGACGATCACCCGTATTGTGGACAACAATCTTTGCTGTATACCGACCTTCGTTGTATTCGATCGGCTCTGCACTCAAAATCTCCCCTCCGACTCCCACATGTTGTTTCGGAGTAAAACCCGGTACAATGGGTGCTTGTTTCGGAGTACCTGCCTTATTCATATCTGCCATAATCTTACTATTTAATCGGTTGATGAATACTTACCAGACGGCTACCATCGGTAAAAACCGCCTCTACCTGAATCAAAGAGATCATGTCGGCCACTCCCTCCATCACATCATTTTTGGTCAATACTTTTGTGGAATCGGTCATCACCTGTTCCAGGGTTTTTCCTTCGCGAGCTCCTTCCAAAGCTGCCGAACTGATGTAGGCTACAGCTTCCGGATAATTCAGCTTCAACCCTTTTTCCTTACGCCGTGCGGCAATTGCACCTAATGACAATAACATCAGCTTGTCAATTTCTTTCGGTGTTAAATGCATAGTTTTCCGTTTTTAAATGTTAAATAATATTTTTTAATACAGAAGGAGTATCTTTTTTCCTTCCGGCCTTAACACGAGAACTACGCTGGAATTTTAAAGTTGTTTCAAAAAGAGAAATGTTATTCCGGTATTTAGACTACCTTAACCTTAGAGAGCATATGTCGCAAATACATATAGCATTCATTTTCATGTATATACATTCACATCTATCCATTCATAATCCGATAAATATTAAATTACTTTAATTTCCGGGGGAATAAAACCAAACCTTTCCCGGGTGCGTATGAGTTTAAGTAATCTAAACAAAACACGATGAATTCAAAAAGATCAGGGGCTGTCCGGTTACCCCTAAAGGAACCCGTAATCCTAAAATCCGAACACGATCCTTTCCTGTATGGCAACATTGCCAAGAGAGACGTGATAGAAACTATCAGCAGGAAAGCCATATCGTCTCTCAGTAAAGAAATTTCAGAAAATTATAAACCAGGATCACTTCTGTCATTACCAGGTATCACTTTTAAGCTACAGGCCCTCAATCTGCCAGCGCCCTTATTCCCTGGAAGAAGTTATCATTACGGGGTTCCGAACGCAATCCCCCTCTCATACAAAACCCGGGAAGTATCAGCGTCATCTTCCCGCCAGTGACCGATTACAGAACCGACACTCGTTTTTATACTAAAACCGGTCGGTTATTCACTCACGTTTCAATTTTTCTGAAATTTCAATGTATTTTCTTATGACAACTCTAAAATTAATTATACTCTTATGCTGTAGCTCAACGGTAGCGATAAGTTATGGCCAGACTTCAAAAGTAGATACGACTTTACGCCTGGAAGAAGTCGTCGTTACGGGCTCGGGAACCGAACGTCCGATCAGTCAGAGCCCCGGCAGTATCCATGTCGTCACCCCTTTGCTCCTGCGTAACAGTCCGGCCCAAAGTGTCGACGACATTCTTTCGATGCTCTCAGGAGTGAACACAACACGTAGTGACGGGATCAGCAATATGCACACCAACGTCAGTATCCGGGGATTGGCCGGAGATGAACAAGGCCGCACGCTCGTCCTCTTCGACGGCATTCCCATCAATACTTCGGACGAAGGCTCGGTAAACTGGAATAGTATTCATATAGACAATGTGCAGCGTATCGAAGTATTCAAAGGTCCGGGATCTTCCTTATACGGCAATAGCGCTATGGGCGGAGTCATCAATATCATCAGCAAAAGACCGGTTTCGCCCTTCTCGCTCAACACCTCGGGTTCCTACGGGAGCCTGAATACCTGGAAAACCGATCTGGGCCTATCCAGCCGGATAAACGACAAGTTCGCCATTTTTTTATCCGGTTATTACAACAAAAGCGACGGCTTCAACAACATCCCGGATAGCCTCCGCACAGAACCCGACTATAGTGTCGCCCGCTTTATGAAAGAAGGGGGATTATATGCTAAGGTCCTCTACAATCCGACAGCCCTATTCAATGTCGATTTAGCCTATGACCTGTACAGAGACAAACGGGGCGAAGGAGAAAAAATCCAAGCTCCCGACGGCGAGTACCGCCATTTCAATCACAACCGGGTCCAAAGTCGTTTTTACGGGGAAAAAGGAAAATTTTCTTACCAGGCAGCACTTTATTTTCAACGCCAGGATTATTTCAAATTGGACGAACGGATAAAAGGCGGAGATTATCAGCGTTTCGATGTAAAATCTCACCGGGACGACTGGGGAGCGATCATGCACCTGCGACTCGAAGGACGTCACAATGCTTTTGCACTCGGCGGAGAATTTAAGAATGGAAGCATCGACGGAGGAGACCATTACGTCACTTCGACCGATGAAGTACTCAACAAAGGCTCCATCCGTATCCTCTCTGTATTCGCCCAGGATGAACTCAGTCTTTTCAACAAAAAAATCTGGTTACAGGTTGCTTTACGTTACGACAATGCTTATTTTCATAAAGGATGGTTCGAGGCTAACGGAGAAAATGTCTCCGATTTCAACACTTACAACGGAAAGCTAAAAAATAACCGTTGGGAACATCTCTCCCCCCGGGTAGCTCTGCGCTATAACCCCACCCGAGCCATATCTGCCTATATTTCTTATTCTCAAGGTTTCCGGGCATCTATTCTGGACGACCTTTGCCGTTCAGGATGGATGTGGGTAGGACCTAAGATCGCCAATCCGGAATTGGGACCGGAACAGATCGATAATTATGAGATCGGCGGTACGTTCCGGCTCACCAAAAACTTGTCTTTCTCCCCTTCTCTCTACTATGCTAAAGGAAAAGACTTTCTGTATTATGTAACTACAGGAGAAAAAATGTGGGGAAAAAGAGATATATTCCAACGGCAGAATGTTTCTAAAGTCGATGTAAAAGGCATTGAAGCCGACCTGAATTATATACCGTTCAATGGTTTGAAAATCAACCTCAACTATTCGTATAATAACCCGAAAGTCAAAGACTTTAAAGAAAAACCGGAACTGAATAATAAAATACTGACCTATGCTCCTAAAAACCAGATAAAGGGATATGTGCTGTGGACCGGCGGGATTGCAGATGTCATGTTCCGGGGACGATATAAATCCAAACAATATACCACCGAAGATAATTCGGCAGCCATCGATGGCTTTACGATTTGGGATGCACAGGTATCCAAATGGTTTTTCGACCACCGGCTTTATGTCGGTGGGGAAATCATCAATATGTTCGACAACAGACACATGAACACCAAAGATTATATGTCCGCCGGTCGTTTAATGAATATCAAAGTGGCTGTTAACATCAACCGATAAAAATCACGATATATGAAATGGTTGCACTATTTATTTATTGTCAGTCTTCTCCTGTTTTCGTGTAAGGGGCAGAACGTTAAAAACAAGCGTCCTACCCGGCTTTTAACCGATGCATTACAAAGGGAAGTGGCGCTGCCCGATACGATCCGTCAACTGGTCTGTATCCGGTCTTCCGCGATCCGGTTGGTTACTTATGCGGGAGGAGCCCCGTTGATTTGCGGAGTGGAAGAACAGGAAACACGTCCCAATGAATTTACTCATATTTTCGCCCATCCCGATCTGGCCAGGCTACCGATCATCGGTCCGGGTATGGGGGGAGATCCAGAACTCATTATGGCAGCCGGACCGGATGTGATATTTATGACTTCGACCACTGCCGGAGAGGCGGATGCTCTGCAGAAACAGACGGGAATTCCCGTATTTACCATTGAATACGGTGATCTGGGTAGAAACCGTCCGACATTTTACAATTCACTTCAACTGATCGGCCAGGTCCTGCATACCGAAGACAAGGTCGATTCGCTGATCGGTTTTATCGATGAGCAGATTGCAGATCTTCAAGCCCGAACTGCCGGTACAGATAAATCTGCCAAAGTCTATGTCGGCGGCATTTCCTATAAAGGACAAAAGGGTATCACTTCTACAGATCCTTATTATGCTGCCCTGGATTATCTGGAAGCCGACAATGTGGCTTCTGAACTCGATTCGACCTACGTATCCCCGATAACAGGGACCTATATCGACTGGGAACAACTGATCGACTGGAATCCCGATGTGATCTTTATCGATGTCGGCGGTTGGCCATTGGTACAGGAAGATTTTAAAACCCGTCAGGGACTCAACCGCCTGCTTAAAGCCTATGAAAACAAACAAATTTATACCCTTTGGCCCTATAACAACCATCATTCCAATTTCGACGTCATGCTAGTCAATGCCTGGTATGCCGGTAAAGTACTTTTCCCGGAACACTTCGGGGAAATAACGATGCGCGGCAAAACCGACGAAATTATGACGATGTTCGTCGGAGCTCCGATTGCAGATTCTTTGATCCAACATTGGGGTCCCTACCAAAATATTTTCGACGGAAAAGAAAATCATGAGTAACGAAGTTTTAACACAATATAAAAGGTACCGGGCCAGAAACCGCCGCTTTATCTCTGCGATGGTTTTATTATTGGCCGTTACCGGTATCGTCTCCCTGATCATCGGTTCACACCGAATCGGTTGGCAGGAGCTATGGGCGATCGTACAAAACGAAGGCACGGAAATGAACCGGCAGATCTTGTTAAATATCCGGTTACCACGTATGCTGGCAGCCGTAATTACCGGGATTATCCTATCGCTATCAGGAGCGATCATGCAAATTTTGTTACGCAATCCCCTGGCCTCCCCCTATACGCTGGGGATATCCAATGCAGCAGCCTTCGGAGCCTCGTTCGGGATTGTATTTCTGGGAGCCGGAGCCGGCATTACCCGGTCTTCAGACCTCTTTATGATCACCAATCCATATGTCATTACCCTTTCAGCCTTCTTAGGCAGTCTGTTGGGATTGGCTATCATTCTGATCATCATCAGGGGCAAACAGGCCTCGGTCGAAACGATCATCCTTTCGGGAGTGATCATTAACTCCCTGTTCGGTGCCGGCATTGCGGTCATGCAATACGTAGCGAACAACGTACAGTTGGCTTCGATCGTTTTCTGGAACTTCGGCGATCTGGGACGTAGTGACTGGTCGAAATTACTCTTTTTAATCGTCGCACTGATTCCGGCCCTGATCTACTTCTATCTGAAACGCTGGGACTATAAGGTGCTTTGTTCAGGCGACGATTATGCACAGAGTATGGGTGTCTATCCGCAACATACCCGGATGACCGGGATGGTCGTCACCTCGCTGATCACTGCCGTAGCTGTGTCTTTTTTCGGAGTGATCGCCTTTGTTGGACTCGTCGTTCCCCACATCGTCAGGAAATGCATCGGAGATAACGAAGAATTTTTAATTCCCGGTTCTGCAATCTTCGGAGGAATGTTTCTGTTACTGTGTGACACGGTCGCCCGCACGATCCTCTCCCCGATCATTCTACCGGTCGGTATACTGACCTCATTTTTAGGGGTTCCTTTGTTTTTATTCCTCCTGACCCGGAAAAAAAAGATAACTCAGTAAAATCTAAAGATATGATACAAATTAAAGTCAAAGACCTATCGTTCAGTTACAGTGGCTTCCGGGCATTACAGGATATCTCCTTCGAGGCAGGAGCAGGTGATATGCTGGCGATCATCGGACAAAACGGCTCGGGGAAAAGTACTCTCCTGAAATGTATCAGCCGGATATTGAAAATCAATACAGGCCATATCGAAATCGGGAATATTTCCCTCTCAGCCCTTTCTGCGTCGAAACTCTCCAGGATAGTCGCCTATATTCCCCAATCAACAGACTCGATCAGCGGGATCAATGTGTTCGATACGGTACTATTGGGACGTAAGCCGTATATTCACAGCAGACCGGCTCCGGAAGATATGGAATTGGTCAGCCGGCTACTCACCCGTCTCGAACTGGATGAAGTCGCTATGCGTAATCTGAACACCCTGAGTGGCGGACAACAACAAAGAGTATTCATTGCCAGAGCTTTAGCCCAACAGCCCTCCATCCTGCTATTGGACGAACCTATCGCCAACCTGGATATCAATCATCAGATGAAAGTGATGAAACTATTGCGGCAACTGACCCAAGAAGGTATCCTGGTTATTATTACCATCCACGATATCAATATGGCTGCCCGCTTTTGCAATAAGGCACTTATGCTGAAACAGGGCCGGATCTTCGCCTCCGGTATGCAATCCGTCTATACTCCGGAAAATATAGAAAACCTTTACGACATCCAGGTCGATATCCTCCGTCATAACGATTGTATCTGTATAATACCTCAATAAAATAAAAAATAATGAATTTTTTACATTTTACCACGAATCTTTTACCTATTGTGACTATGATTGTTCTAGAACCTATCGGTTTCGTACATAATACATGTACCACCAGCCAAGCACCTGAGTTTATAAAAAAAGAAATTTCAGAAATCGAGATTCTTCCCGAATATTCGGAAGGTTTACAGGATATAGAACAAGCTGAATACCTCGATCTTGTATTTTCTTTTCATCATGAAAAGCGTACCGAACTGGTCACCCGCATCCGTTCCGGTGAAATGAAAGGTGTATTTGCTTCCCGTTCCCCCAAACGCCCGAACCACCTGGGAATAACTACCGTAAAACTGATTCGGCGGGAAGGTGGCAAATTGTATGTCGAAGGAGCCGATGCTTTAGACGGTTCTCCGGTGATCGATATTAAATATTGCGATACCTCTGTCTTCGACCAAAAACATGTTCACCAAACCATTCAGGCAGATTCGCCCCGCATCGACATTGTCCGAAATATCATGCAGAATGAAACCGATGAGTTATTATTAAAAGCTGCACAATTCCATGGACATATCTGTCCCGGCTTAGCTTTAGGAGTTTTGGGGGCAACTCAGGTAATGCAACAATTATACAATCAGCAGGAAGATCCCCAAGCGTATACTTTAACGGCAGAAATGCAAAATTGTCCGATCGACGGAGCGATGTTTATCACCGGTTGCACACCGGGTACACACCGTTACCAGCAAGGCGATCCGGAAAACATGTGTTTTTACTTAAAAAATAAAGCCGGAAAAGGCTGGAAAGTCAGTTTCGATCCCAACAACCGGGAATATATGAACCGTCATCTCCCCGCCGACTTGTCAACTTCCGCGAAAGGTTTCGCCACCCTTAAACTCGATCCTCACCAACTGTTCACCATCGAAACACTATAGTTCACGGGGGAGGGAAGCGATTGATCGCTAAAGAGCCGCCCCTGGATGTCCGAAAAAAAAGCGAGTCACTTTCGTAACTCGCTTTCACAATTCGGCGCCAACCTACTCTCCCACCATAAGGCAGTACCATCGGCACTCAGGGGCTTAACTTCTCTGTTCGGAATGGAAAGAGGTGGATCCCCCCGGTTATAGACACCTTTTAATATTTTCAATTCTATGATTACGTACCATCGAACACTCTTGCTCTGTAATCTTTAGTTTGGTAGCGAGAGGCGGGCTTGAACCGCCGACCTCATGATTATGAATCATGCGCTCTAACCAGCTGAGCTACCTCGCCGTTTTGACATTTACACCGGAAAGATAAAGAAGAATATACTCCGCTTAAAGTAAACAT